>Ga0123519_10000107_pt1 | contig 129862 bp, 135 predicted proteins | sample YelNatPaOPRAMG02_FD_87396 | JGI IMG/M metagenome (GOLD analysis project Ga0123519, IMG submission 87396) | Hot spring microbial communities from Yellowstone National Park - Yellowstone National Park OP-RAMG-02 (version 2) | ecosystem: Environmental > Aquatic > Thermal springs > Hot (42-90C) ... | reverse complement strand
TACCGTTAAAAACTCCTGGAGCCACTATTATTTTCCCTGCTCGGAGCAAATTTCTCAACATCTTGGCCTTTGACACTCCCTGAATCACCCCCGAAATGACCTCTTGTCAAATGGAAGGAAACGGCGTCCCATTCCAACCTTCTTCATAAACCCTACACTTCCCTTTTTCAATGGCGAGGATGATATAAACACTAAGCGCAACTTACGCTTAATGCGGGGGGTGGGATTCGAACCCACGAAGGCCTACGCCAGCAGATCTTGAGTGTGGGCCTTACCATCCTTCCGACTGCCCCCTATTGCCGCCCACACTAATGGGCTTTGACCTAGCTCGGGGACCCCCGCGCACAATCATGTAAACACATAGTTATTTTATGGTTTTGTTCTGTTGTTAGCATGATTCCTGAATCATCGATTCACACGGTGTGACAGTATACGCTTAAAGCGCGATGCCTTATTTCCCGTCACAGGATCAATCTCCAACAATCAAAGTGCCTACCTGCTCATCATTAATGGCCCCTTCAATGCTCACCGGGTCGCACTTAACAATCCGAGTTCGAATCTTGCTTCGCTCGATTATCTTTATAGCTACTAAATCAAGCAGTTCGTACGTTCCAGCTTTCATATATCCCTCTTGGAGCATAGTAATCAATTGATGGTACGTAATCTGATCCAACTTCCTCGCGCCCTTCACCTTCTGTGGGTCGGCCGTGTAAACGCCGTCTACATCTGTCGCATTTACAAGAAGGTTTGCACGTACTCTTTCAGCGATCAAAGCACCTACCGCATTGGTACTGTGACCAGGATGAAACCCCCCGACAACCACTATCTTGTTCGACAACACGGCTTTGGCCACTTCATCTAACGATTCTGGAACCGTCGGAAACGCCATCTCCCCAAGCCCCCCCAACAGTAGTTCAGCGTTCATCCTAGCAGCCTTCAATCCTAAATCGTCCAATATCGATTCGCTAGCCCCCAGCCTTCGTGCTACGGAAATGTACGACCGCGCAGTCTCCCCGCCCCCCGTGACTAAAACCAATCGATGGCCGCGCCTCGCTAACCTCTCGAACAGCTTTAGGAGCCTAGGAAGCTCTCCGTCCACCTTTTTCCAGTAGAACACAGAGCCGCTAATCTTAATTACTGTTATATTCAAGTCCTTCCTACGAGTTCACTTAGCTCCATGATATAAAAGCTATGGGCTCAAACGGTGGCTTGATCATGTCGAAGTACGACTCCGTGGCAATGTACCGAGTAAGGAAGTTGCTAGCAGAGCTTGCCAGCAAACATGGAAGAGGAACCGAACTCATCTCGTTGTATATACCACCAAAGCGCCCTTTATATGACGTCATAGCCAACCTTCGTGATGAATACGGTACGGCCTCCAACATCAAGAGCGATACCACCCGCAACCATGTTCAAGACGCCTTAACCCGTGTCCAGCAACGGCTCAAACTATACAAGTCGCCACCGCCCAATGGCCTTGTCATATTTTGTGGGGCTCTACCAGTGAACGGGCCCAACACAGAAGTAATTCAACTTTTTGAAATAGAACCCCCAAGGCCGATTAATGTTTACCTTTACCGTTGCGACGACCATTTCCATTTAGATCTACTGAAAGACACATTGAAAGAACAAGAAGCAATAGGCATAATCACAGTCGATACATCCGAGGCAGCCCTAGGCCTCCTCATGGGCGATAGAATCACAGTCATCGAAGAGTTGACGTCAGGCGTTGCAGGAAAACATCGACAGGGAGGGCAATCTGCCCGTAGATTTGAAAGGCTCAGAGCCAACGAAATAAACGACTTCTTCAACCGAGTCGCCTCTCACGCCTACAAGGCATTCATCGAAGAAACCCCAGTGAAGAAACTCATATTAGGTGGGCCGGGCCCTACAAAGGAAGTATTCTACAAAGGACAGTACCTAGATTATAGACTTCAAAACGCAGTCATCGGCCTGATGGACATATCTTATTCGGGAGAAGCTGGCATTAGAGAGACCGTAGAAAAAGCCAAGCCACTTCTTCAGGACGTAAGGTTCGTCCAAGAGAAGGAAATAGTAACTAGGTTCATACGCGAAGCGACCTCAGAATATGGTTTAGCAACTTACGGACTGGAAAACGTCCTCGCGAGCCTTAACAACAACTCAGCCGAGACGATTATATTATCTGACGACCTAGACACAACTAGAATCGAATTCAAATGCAGGAAGTGTAATTATACGATCACAAAATACGTCAACAAGAACGACATCTTCTCCGTGAAATCCGAAATACTGGGGAAGAGCTGTCCTTCATGTAAAGCGACGGAGTGGGACTATCTCGAGCAGGACATCGTAGACTTCATGTACGACAAGGCTAGCCAAATTGGCGCCGGCGTCGAAGTGATTTCTACTAAGACCGAGCATGGACAGATGTTCAAAAGCTTTGGGGGAATTGGTGCACTATTACGGTATAGAAGCAAGTAAAGTTCCTAGCGGATAAACTCTTAAGAAGATGGCCTCCGAACGCTATTTACATTAATGTCAGATCCTCCACTAAGGCCAAAGATAAAAGAGAAAGTCTGGAGCCCAGAGTTGGAAGAGACCGTCTTCAAGCTATGGTCAGACGAAGACCTATATCGCTTTGACCCAAATTCATCCAAACCCACATACAGCATAGACACACCTCCACCTTATATCAACACCCCCGTGCACATAGGTCAGGCTTATACGTACACTTGGATGGATGCAATCGCCCGTTACAAGCGCATGCGGGGATTCAACGTCCTCTTTCCTATAGGCCTAGATAGGAACGGCCTGCCGATAGAAGTGCAGGCTGAGAAGGAGTTCGGGATCAGTATCAAAGACACCCCACGAGAGGAATTCATCAGAAAAGCGAGGACGCTATTAGACCGGTATGAGGGAATATCCCTTTCGACATTTAAGAAACTTGGTCTAAGTGTCAACAACTGGCAGAAGAGTTACACCTTGGGTGGAGCATACGAAACCGACGATCCTGAGTATAGACGCCTTACCCAAGAGACATTCATTAAGTTATTCGAGAAGGGCTTAGTCTACGAGGGTGAGAAGACAACGAACTATTGTCCAGTATGTCACACTACCATCTCAGATGCAGAAGTAGAATATCAGGAACACATCGGCAATCTAAATTATATAAGATTTCCTTTGATAGATGGGGGAGAGATCATAATTGCCTCTACAAGACCAGAGCTTCTTTCCGCCTGTAAAGTTATAATCTTCAATCCACAGGATACACGTTATCAAGGCCTCTCAGGCAGAGAAGCGAGAGTTCCCCTATTCAACAACACAGTACCGATCATACCTCACTCTTATGCCAAAAGCGATTTCGGGACAGGTTTGGTCATGATCTGTAGTTATGGGGACTACAGCGACGTGCGCATCTTAAGAGAACTCAACATCCCTCCCACTTACGTTATAGATCAAGACGGCCGAATGACGGACAAGGCTGGACCGTACGCCGGGCTGCTCGTAACAGAAGCGAGGAAGAAGATAGTGGAAGACTTACAGGCAAAAGGATTGTTAGTTAAGGTTGAAAAAGCTCTTCACCGAGAACCCATTTGCTGGAGAAGCAAGAACCCGATCGAATTCATACCCACTAGAGAGATATACCTTAAACAGGTTGAATTCAAGGACGACCTCCTCAGGATTACGGACCATATGAAATTTCATGCACCGCAAAGCAAGAGCCTCTTAACTAATTGGATTAACAGCGTATCTATTGATTGGGTGTTATCAAGAAGACGGTATTATGGTACAGAAATACCTCTATGGTACTGTTTGGATTGCGGCACTACAATAGTACCACCACCAGGAAGATACTATCAACCTTGGAGAGAAGACCCGCCACTAAAGGAATGCCCGTCGTGCAAGGGATCTCATTTCAAGGGTGAAGAAAGGATCTTCGACACGTGGTTCGACTCCAGCAGTAGCCAACAGTATATCCTGGGTTACCTTTGGAATAAGAAGTTCTTCACGGAAAACTATCCTTGCACGCTTCGTCCTCAAGGGAAGGAAATAGTTCGCAGCTGGTTGTATTTTACGTTATTGAAGTCCTTCTTGCTATTCAATGCCCCGCCATTCAAGGACGTTTGGATCCACATGCACGTGGTGGACGAAAGGGGAGAGAAAATGAGCAAAAGCATTGGAAATATAATAGATCCACAATACATAATCAGGAAGCATGGAGCAGAAGCATTCCGCAGTTGGGTCTTCTTCGAAGGTGACATAACGGAAGGAGACATCAGATATTCCCCCGCTAAGCTCGAAGGAGCTCGCAAGTTCCTTACAAAGCTCTGGAATATCGCTAGATTCATCTCGTCTTTCCCAATACCGGAGACGAAGGAAGTCACGCCTACCGAAGAGTGGTTATTTGGTGAACTTGCAAACATGATAGCAAGAAGCAGGGAAGATATGGACAACTACCTGTTCAGCAAGGCAGCCAACAGCATCAAGTACTTCACTTGGAACATCTTCGCTGATCACTACGTCGAGATGGTAAAAGCCAGGGCCTACGGCGATGGTGGTATAAACAAAGAACAAAGGGAAGCCGCGTGGAACGGTCTACACGCCGGCTTGCGGCATACCTTGCTGCTACTTTCCCCCTATATACCATTCATTACGGACTTCCTCTGGAGAGCGATTTACGGAAACAAAAGTATTCACACAGAATCCTTTCCAGAATTGCACGCTACTCAGAAATATTCAGACATAACCTCCAAACTCATCAATTTCAACTCAACAATTTGGAATCAGAAGAAGAAACTTGGGGTGTCTTTAAGAGAACAGATCAAGGTCAGCATACCTACAGAACTCTCACCCTTTGAAGCCGACCTCCGTCGTATGCACAACATAGTATAGATATAACACCCCCCCAGCAATTCTTAAAAGCCCCCCTGAAGCCCGTTGGTTTAAGGGCCCCGGTTCGCCCCGGTACCTCCACTATCGAGGCGGGAGAGCATAGCGGTCTAATGCGCTTCCTTGGTAGGTATGACCCAGACAGGAAGAGACCGCGGGTTCAAATCCCGCCCGGGGCTCTTAACCTTTCGCCATATGTCCACTCACCTCTCTGTCCAGTCAAGTCATAACGTCATTACTCCTTACTTGACTTTCAATAGAAGGCTCGACCACGACCAAAGCTTATTATAAAGCCCCGGTCGTGACGCTATTCACGAACTGCTTCACAGGGGCCGTGGGCTAGCCTGGTCTACGCTACCAGCCTTGGGCGCTGGTGATCGGCGGTTCAAATCCGCCCGGCCCCACTGCTATCGTTCATATGTGAAACCATATCTCTCGCAAGCCCTCGTTCCATCGTCTTTCCATCTAGATTTAGAATCCGCGCTTCATAGTTACTCAAATTCAATCTACGCAGATATGGTGTTATCATGATGGGCGGGCCTGGCATGTAGCCTACGCGAGAAGCATAATCGTTGAAATGTGGCAAGACCACGACTTCCTTCGGTTTCAAGTCGGCGCTTTGTGCATTCAAGATCAACCACACCCTTTCCCACTCACCACGTCCATATACTTGGGGATGAATATGGCCTGATACCACAGTTTCATAACAGACCAAGACGGTCCGCCTGCTAGGCAACGCATGTCCATGAAACAATAGACAATCGTCGATCGTCAATCCTCCGCTTGATATCAGTGTCACATGGGGGTCTACATCCTCTTCGATCCTGAAGTCATGATTTCCTTTAACCACCCAGACCCTCATTTCTTTCGCAAGAGATCTCGTCAATAACCTAATGGCCGTGCGTTCATGGTTTGATGGACCGTACAGGCCGTGCTTGACGTCCCCAAGGATCAACACTTCGTTCGTTTGCATCCTAAACGCCGTGTCCAACAACCTCTCTTTCATCTCTTCAGCTTCCTCGTCTGGACGGGGTCTAAACAATCCAAGCCTATCCGTGAGACCCAAGTGCAGATCGCAGACAACGAGGAACCTCCGGCCCGTCGCCGAGACCGCGATGGCGGCAGCCTCCCCCGCGACAGGTTCTATCTCCAAACCGAGCTCCTCGGAGCGGTCAACATAAATAAATGATTCTGCCTCTCATTGTTCTGAATGCCAAGAATACACAAGAGCACATTGTTAGAAAAGGCCGAAGAGACGGTACACTGTGGGGGAGTGAAAAGACACCTTTTCCTCCCCAGCCGAACAGAAATATGGTCGATAGTGGGTAAGGAGGGAGAATACCTAGTTTCCAAGGATCCACCTCTTTGCACCTGTCCAGCCTTCTACTTCTCCTCCGCTCGGGGAAAGGCCCAAAAGTGTTATCATTTGATAAGCCTAGAAATGGCGATCGCAACAGGAAATTACTTCACGATCATGGGCCACGACGAAGAAATATTCATTCTCCTTGGTTTGCTCCTATAACTAGAATTTACGCGTTTAACGTAACAGGCCTCGCGATCGTCATCATATGGCGACGGCCATAGCCCCATTTCGATTGGCGGTCTCGGTCCCCCTTTGTATCTCATAAACCTACGACTCATATCATAGTTACAAGAGAAACCGCTTTCCCAATTTCGAACGTCTTGCTTGTCTGAAATTCATTGATTCCGTAACTTGTCGTCGACACTAATGTGCTCGGTCACACAAAGCAATCAATGCATCTAGCTGGAGCCTCGGAGGGGCTTCGCTCCCCTGACCCACAGCTTACAAGGCTGTTGCTCTAACTAGACTGAGCTACCGAGGCCCCCAAGAGTACCTTCGTGACTTGACGATTTATACTTCACTCAAAAGGAGGAAGCATGTCGACAGCATCTTTTTATCCCAAAGTCCGGAAGGCAGAACTATGTTCCTTGTCCCCGGCTCAGGCAATAAACCGTTGGGAAGAGAGATCGCGAGCATTACTAATTGTGACGTAGTAGATTTCGAGACTAGGCGGTTTCCTGATGGCGAAAGATACATTCGCTTCGTCGACGACGTGCCGAAGGAAACCGCGATTATAGTACAATCATTCGGCGGCGCCCCAGACGATCTGATGGTGGAACTTATTTTCTTATGTAAGACCCTTCAAGACCTTGGAGCCAGGAAACTTATTGGTGTATTCCCTTACTTACCCTATTTGAGGCAAGATACCAGGTTTAAGCCGGGGGAGGCCGTGAGCGCCCAGATAATGGCTTCTATCATTGAGTTCGCTTCAATTTCCCACATCCTTACGGTTGACCCCCACCTTCACCGTATATCAGAGCCGAACGAAGTGTTCAATGTACCCACGGCCAGCTTGAGCGCCATGCCAGCTTTGGCTTCATATTTGAAGAAGAACTACCAACTGAAAGACCCCATCGTTGTTGCACCCGATGTAGAGGCCGCACAGTGGGCGGCCAAGGTTGCTTCCGTATTGGGAACCGATTTTTATACACTAGAAAAGACCAGATTGGATGATTCCTCAGTCCGCGTCAAATCAAAGCGTGTCGATCCGGTTGGCCGAGACGTAATCTTGGTGGATGATATCATAAGCACGGGTGGTACGATAGCCCAAGTAGCTTCTCAATTTAGGAGAAAAGGTGTGGCACGCATCTATGCCCTGATAACCCATGGCCTACTTGCGGATGGGGCTTATGAAAAGGTCAGCAAAGCAGGTATAGATGCCTTAATAATGACCAACACCGTTCCCAATCCGTACTGCAAAGTCACTGTGGCGCCCGTCATCGTTCAGACCCTTAACGACCTCCGAACATCAAACACTACTTGACACGAAAAGTTCAAAGTCCTCTGGATCTAACTTTGCCCCACACTTCTTGCATCGCCCCTTGTATAGTCTGAGGATCTGTCTTGGCGATTTCACCTCGTCTCCGGCATAGATTTTAGCCCCGCATCTTTCACAGACTATTTCGAACATCTTCTATTCACGTATCCACAAGCATCATTTAAGTTTAATAAAGGAGACTGGATAGAGATCGCAAGTGTTATCACCATCACATTTACCCGAAGATTATCACCTCATCATCGCCGAGAAACCCGATGCAGCTAGAAGGATCGCCTCAGCCCTAGGCAGGGTAGAAACCGTTCGAACAAGAGAGGTGGAATATATCATCTCTAGAGGGAAGGAAGTATATGTAGTGATTTGGGCTTCCGGTCATCTACTTACTTTGGCCCCTTCATATACCAAACGCGATGTCTATCCCATCCTAGACGTACAGTGGGTCCCACTGGCTTCTGATGACCGCAAGAAGAACATCTCGAGCCGCCTACAATCGTTTAAAACACTCATAGAGGGGGCCCGCAAGGTGGTGATTGCATGTGACTACGACATCGAAGGTGACACCATTGGATACAACATCCTGAGATACGCACTAAACACGCAGACCGTCAGTGCCTACAGAGCAAAGTTCTCCACACTCACAGACGTCGAGTTACGTGATGCTTTTTCAAAGCTTTCTTTACAAAACGAGTGGCCGATGGCGCAAGCCGGGAGAACAAGGCATTACTTAGACTACGTTTGGGGGATAAACCTATCCAGAGCGTTGATGGCAAGCGTAACCGATTCGACGGGTGGATATACCACGTTGAGCATAGGTAGGGTGCAAGGCCCAACCCTCAACTACTTATACGAAAGAGAAGTTGACATCAGGTCCTTCGTGCCGGTACCATATTGGCAGGTCATTGCAATAGTTGAAAAAGATGACAAGACCTTTCCCGCGAACTACATCATATCAAGGATCACGAAACAGGCGGACGCAGAGAGGATCAAAAGGATTGAGGGGAAGGTCGGCAGGGTAAGCGAAGTTGCGAAGACAACGTATACCGTTCCGCCTCCTCCAGCGTTCAACCTTGGAGAACTTCAATATGAAGCATATAGGGTCTTGGGCTTGTCCCCGACCCAAACATTAGCTATGGCCGAAAAGCTGTACCTTCAGGCAGCCATATCATACCCGAGGACCTCTTCGCAGAAACTTCCTCCAACCATCGGATATTCCAAAATACTCACAAGTCTGAATCGTCGATCAGATTACAAGCAGTACATATCTCGCTTGAACCTCGTCAGCTTACATCCGGTTCAAGGAGAAAAAAGTGACCCAGCTCATCCTGCCATCTATCCCACAGGGATGTACCCAAGTGGGGCTAGGGGAAAGCAGTGGCTCCTTTACGACCTCATAACTCGTCGGTTCTTAGCCACTTTCGGAGGGAAGTCCGTGAAGGAAAGGACCAATGTAACCATCAAGTGTGAGGCATATATCTTTAACACGTCATACGTTACCACCGTTTCTCCAGGATGGACATCCGTCTACCAACATCTTCCCGAAACAAGTGGCCCCAGACTACCGTCGTTAAGAAAGGGGGATGCTGTGACAATAAAGGAAGTGAAGGTTGTGGAACGCTACGAAGCCCCTGAACAAAGGTACAATCAAAGTACCCTGTTACGGCGGATGGAATCAGAAGCGATAGGAACGAAGGCAACTAGGGCCGAGGTAATATCTACGCTCATCGAGAGAGGTTACGTAGCTAATAACGATATGCAGCTTACGGACCTAGGTTTTGCCATCATGGAAACCGCCATTGAGAATTCGCCCTTAATAATATCTGTCACTATGACGAAGTCCATAGAAAATGACTTGGAACGAATCGAATCGTCTCGCACGGATCCAAAGACGGTCCTAGTTAACGGTGTAGAGAAGCTGATAGAATCTTTGCGGACTTTGGAAAGCCGTCGACAGGCCGTGGGGGAAAAGGTCTACAAGGCACACATATCTACGATGAGAAGCAGGAACATCTTAGGCAAATGCCCGAAATGTAATGATGGAGATCTAATCATAATACGATCTAAACGAAGCGGAAAGCGATTCGTTGGATGTACCAACTACAGCAAGGGCTGTGATGTCTCTGCGCCACTACCTCAACGAGGAGGGATCAGGCCAGCGCGGCATATATGTAAGGATTGCGGGTGGCCGATTGCCTTGGTGTATTTTTTCCGTAGCCGGAGACCTTGGAGGTTATGTCTGAATCCTTCCTGTCCCACGAAATCCAAGGAGGAAGAAACCAGCCAGCAACGGAGTTGAATCTAATGCCCTGTCCCATATGCGGACGAAAAGAATCACAATCCGGCTTCTGCCTGTATCATGAGAAGGCCTACCTCAACCTAAAGGTCGCACATTCTAGATGGAACGCTGCGTTTGGTCGTATGGAATGGAAAGAATTCCTAGCGAAGATCAGACAATGTAACGGAACAGGCCAGTGGGCGTTCGAAGTGGCCGAATACTTGCTCAGCACAAGTTAAATCAGGAATACTGTCTCCAAGTATAGCCACACTTTGTACAGCGGTAAAACTGTGTGGGCGGTTCGTCTCCACTTCTTGTCTGTACGAACCACCACTCGGCTTCACCATTACGACACCTAGGGCACTCGACGAAAGTGGTAGGCATGGTCCTTATCTGACTTGCTTCATCGCCCACCACCTTTATGGGAGCCGAACCCTCCATCTCCTCCAAAGAAACGCTTTCGGCCTTTATTCTTCTCGAGAAATAGCCACATTTTTCACACGCTAAAGCCATGAAGCTTTCTTTATCGGTCTTCACGAGTTTGATCTTGAGACGCGTTCCACATGAAGGGCAAAACTGCATTACTGATACACTCCTCAAGCTCCACCCAGAGCATCATTCAGGAGGCTAGTAGTCTCGCTAGCCCTCTTTACGGCACTACGACAAGCTTCGTTGAATATCTCCCTGGGGTTACCATCCCTGACTGTTACCTGCATTCTTTGTTCTTTCAAAAGTGGGTGCGGCCTGTTATATGCCGCAAATTCAACACGCCCATCGTTCAACAGTTCCTCTTGAACGATTTGAAGTAACGATTGATCGATCCCCGTGACTTCGATCTCGATGTCCTTGGTTCCCTCTCTTATGACCTTAACTTGCATGCCCTTCGTTTACAGGGTTTAGGTGATATATGTTTAAGTGTTTCCCTTTATCGGTCTCCGTATCTTCCTCTCGCCCCACCATATCTGCTTCGGTTATCATACCTACGGTTTCCTTCGCGTCTCCTTCTATCATAAAAATGTCTTGGCCTCTCTCTTGGTTCCTCTCCCCCAAATCCAGCCATCTTCCTATATTCCACATTCCCACACGATCCACATTTAGCTCCCATTCCGCCTATGGCTTCCATCCGGCCTCCGCACAAGGAACACCAAGCCTTAATCACCCCCAACTCTGCAGAACGGAACCCGAGAAAGATCATTCCATTCGCTGTGCTTGTAACTCGGGCTTTGACCATATCACCGGGCTTGCACGGCGCAGATGCCCTACTTCTCGTCAAGAGCATTCCTAGGAGATTGCTATCCACATCAATTCCGTTCACAGAGTATATCCTGACCTGAAGACCAGTTCCCTGCTGGCCCTCCACCGTACCCAAAATAACATCACCCACCATAGGAAGTGGCACTCTAGTCCTTCCATGAACGCCAATCCTCCTAGACTCCAGATCGTAGTTAACCCCTCCAACTAACAAGGACCTTATGTCGCCTGATATCTCGTAAGTACCATCCGAACCAGAATATTCTTCGATTACAGCCAGCCTGTCTCCTGGCACCACTTGCAAAGGCCTTTCGTTCTTTGTTTCTTCCATTTCCCATTACACCCAAAACGGCGAACTGAACATATCCCCCAGCTCTCCGCCTTCTAACAACCTTATCAAAGCTAGGCCCTGATCATACGATAAGACAGGCCTATCAAATTCCTCATCATCTAGTGCCACCCTGGGACATGCTGTCTCCAAGAACGCGTCCACTCCTTTGATGGTTCTCAATCTTTGAGCCGTTATCTCACGCATCGTGAACAGGAACACCTTCTTCCCAAAGCTGGAGAGTTTCTCTTTGAGCTCTAAGGCCTGCTTCATGAAGAACTGTCCCTCCTTTAAGCTCACGATTATTCCCACGGTTCTTGCTTCCTTAGCTTTCAGGACTGAAAGTATCGCCTTCCTCTCGATCAATTCCGCACCAGATGTCACATCTTCGATGACGTTGAAGAATGGGTCAAGAAGGTAGGTTGGTTTTCGTGTGACAAGTCTAACACCTATCGCATGAAATCTACTTTGCCCATAGAAGAAAAAAGCATCCACGTCTTCAACAAGGTCTTTGGCGTTGTAGTAATTGCAGCCGAACACCTGCCCGCCAAATAGAACACCATGCCCCGGACCCCTGATAGCTTTGATCCCGCGATCGGTAAGATATCTTATGATGAGATCAAGTTGCGCTTTATGATTGCTTATTGTAAGGACCCCCACCTTATTTAACCTCCCTTTGAACTGGGCTATCGCCTTATCTAGTACGGGTATGAAGTCGACATCATATTCTACATCTATCAGGAAAGTGTATTTTCCCACACGTTCCGTGTTGACGGAATGTCCCAAGTTTATGACCAAATCTAGACCTATTCTTTCTGCATCCAGATTTGAAAGGTCGCAGATTCCATAGCTTGGGTCAAATAAGATGACTGTTTCCACCCCATAACGGCTTTCGATCGAGTCTGAAAGGGCTAGGACGGAACCGATCAAACCATCGGGTGCCTGGATGCCGATCCGTTTCGGCTTCTCTCTCATGATTATATTTTGAATCTGTTCTTCCCTTATTATCGCGCTCACTTCAAGCACCAGATGCAGCGGGTTTTAGCTCCACGACCTCGACCCGTGTCCTTACTGGCAATTTACTCGAAGCCACCTTTAACGCGTCCTTAGCTTGCTGCAAGAATTTTCCCCGAATCCCCAACTCTATCAGGACAGTACCATCTTCTACTCGCGAAGCCAGGCCCACCGGTTTTCCAAAGGCCCTTCGCATGCCTTCTGAGAGCCTGTCAGCTCCCGCAGTAGCCACAACCTTGTTCTCTCTCAAGATGACGTGAGGAAAGGCCTTCACGGAAAGATAATAATTACCTTCACCAAAGGTAGTGGCTAGTTTATTGACGGCCACCCTAGCCGCCTCCAAAGCATTATGACGGATTTGTGCCTTCTCACAGGAAATCAACCTGAATATATAATCGTAATCCTGATTTGGGTTTCCTATAGTGAACTTGGCGATCTTGGGCTGAGGATGTCCCTTGATGAATTCCCTCCGAGTATATGGTTGTCCTTTCACTTCTCTATAGTTTCTCCCTTTCAAGATAATCAACACGGTAGGTTCCCGACGGCTTTAAAAGTATATTGGTCCTTTGCCACCCATTCAACGCGAGGATCGTCTTCCTATACACACCGGCACAGGCTAGAGCTTCATTCTCACTTAATTGCGCTTGAACTAGCATCTTCTTGAACGTCCTAGTAGCACGTTCTTGCTTATGTTCCGGATAACCGCTCAGCGCCATCATTCGAAGGAAGTACGTAACAAGCAAGTCGATCGTCCTTCTCTTCAACCGCTTTATGCCCTTACTCTTCGTTTGGTTTAAGACGTAAAGCATGATAGCTAAAGCGTGGGACACATTCATCGTAGGATAGGCCGTTCCCGTTGGAATGTGTACGATATAGTCACATAAAGCGAGCTCCGAATTGGTCAACCCGGTAGTATCCCTTCCCAAGACTATCGCTGAACGAGAGAAGTCTGGCCTTAGTTCGCGGAGGCCATTTAAGGTGATAACTCTACGTAATCCATTACGACTCCATTCTCTCGCTATGGCCGTTGTTCCTACCATCAGATCGAACCTTTGTCTAACATCTTCAAACGAAGTTAACTGAATGTTGTTGATTATGTCTGATGCATGTGATGCAAAACGTAAGGCGTTGGCCCTTGACCACCCCTCACCGACAACATACAACTTCGTCATACCAAAGTTCTTCATCACTCTCGCCACATATCCCACATTCAGTCCGTGTCTGGGCTCGACCATCACTACACTGAGGGCAGCTAACTTCGGGTTCACATGAGGAACAGCTTTAATACAAAGATTTAACCATAGCCCGTCCAAGGTTGCCCACCAACCTTACGGCAGAAGCCAAGGCAAGATGGGCTCAAGCCCAAGCGACCAGAGACCCCAAGGAGAAAGTCAGATTATTGAAAGAATTCTACTCACTTATGCCCCACCACAAATCAACTGAGAGGCTCGAAGTGTCTATCAAGAAGCAAATTGTCAGTCTCGAAGAATCCATAAGAGAAGCCAAGATGCGAAAGCATGGAAGTACGAGGATCGAATGGACGACACGGAGAGAAGGCATCCCTCAAATCGCTTTAAGCGGTCCCACACCACACGTTTTCTCCTTTTTTGAAAAGCTAACTGGATTAACTACCTCAATTTTCGAGGTCCATACAGGTCCGGTAGTGGGGATCTACAAGTTAGAAGGCCTTTCTTTTCAGATAGTCCTGTGTCCTTATGGTCATGGTATCGGAAGATCAACACAAGAACGCATCCTCAACTTGATCAGGTCATCCGATCTGTTGCTCATCGACCTGCCGCCTTCCAGTTGGACGAACTACTGGATGGAATTCAGACGATGGGCCCTAGACCACAACCTAGAGGTCTCTCCAAAGCAGGCGTTGGTGGAAATCAAGATGATGCCAACCGGGGGTGTTAGAGTGGTGGGCAAATCCAATAACTTCTCCCAAGATGACCTAACGGACTTTCTTCGTGGGTACGGCATCCTGAATTGTCTAGTTAGGGTGTCCACGGATGCTACGATTGACGACGTAGAAGCCGTGATATTTGGGAGGACTTTCAAGAAATGTCTCTTTGTAATCCCCCGTGGGTCTTCTCCAACAGATGGCATCGAGCCAAATTCGATATCATATGAGGCCATCTTTTCTTCACCTAGTTTATTCGTGGACAGGCTACTCTATAATTTGAACCTAGTAAGAGTTTACACCATGTCTTCAAGCGGAGTAAAGGCGCAACATCCCCTCCTGTTGAAGCAAGGTAGTACGGTAATTCAAGTGGCTAGGAACATTCACAAAGATCTTTGGCTGAACTTTAAGTATGCAAAACTGTGGCGAAAAGGAGCATCTAGTCCGATTAGAGTGGGCAGGGACTTCATAGTCATGGACGAAGATGTGGTAGAAGTCTTCGATTAGTGCCTTCTTGCCAGCATACCATACAACGTCTCAAAGAAAAGCCTCTTTAACGCCTTCAATTGTACCTCAACTCCGGCCCTATCCAGTTCGTTTAGCAACCCAGCCCAATCCGATAAGCTAGAGGAAATGAATACGATCAGGCCGTCACGTTTCAAAGGATCTTTACAGCTTTGGATCAGTCGAATCGTCGCCTCGATCCCCTTCTCTCCGCCGGAAATCGCGCTGTCATTTAATCCGTCACTTCTCAAATAAGGAGGATTGAAGAAGATCAGCGAGAGGCTTTCTTTCCTAAGCGGGTCACATCCGCTACAATGAATGAACTCCACCTCACACTCAACCAACCTTCTACGCGCAACACTCAAAGCTACCTCATCGATGTCAGTAGCAAGCACGAGCTCAGGCGTATGCTCTCTCAAGTAGTTTGCTAACACGAAACCAGACCCCACTCCCACCTCCGCCACCCTTCCTACACGAAGACCCTGCAAGAGCGACAAGAGGAACAGGCTGTCCTCTCGAGGATAGTAAGCATCTTCAATCAAACCATGTCAGCCGCCAGTTCCAAGATTCGCACGGGTTCAAGTTCTTCGATTCTCTTCTTCGTTAGTGAGAGGTCCTGCCCATAATCATATGGTAGTGTTCCCCTCCGTCTCATATCATTAATAAGCCGAGAAACCGTCCTACCCCGATAGCTAAAAATGAACTTCAACCGTGGTACAATTCGAGGGTCCAGTATGGAACGCCTCCTTTTCATCGATAATACAGACGAAACGACTTTCGGTGGCGGAACGAAACTGTCTGGATATATGAGGAAAAGTTCTTCCATATCAAAACACGTCTGGCCCATGACGGAGTACGGCCCATACTTCTTACAACCAACAGGCGCCATCAACTTATTTACGAAATCTTTTTGCAACACTATCACAGCCCGAGGAATGGGTGCTCTTACGAACCATTCTACGAATTTCCTTGAAGCACAGTAAGGTAAGCTAGAAACCAGCACATCGTATGGAGAACGATCGTTGAAGCCATTACCTAGCAGAATTCGTAGCTTGTCACTCGTTTGCAGGCGATGTCGAGCTTGCAAGTAAAGTGCAGGATCAATCTCATAACTCACAACGTTACATCCGATCTTCAAGAGACGTTCAGTAAGCCTTCCATCTCCCGTCCCTATTTCAAGCACAGAGTCCGAAGGCCCGACGCCAGACTCCAGTACGATCTTATCTATGATAGAAGTGTCGATCAAGAAGTGTTGCCCAAGCCTCCGTGAACTCATTTCATCTATTTCCTTATGAAGATGTTTATTCGTGTCTGTCCAGTCAGCTCTTCATATATTCTCTTGGCGACCTGTTTTGCTGGGTCTTTCAACCCAACTCTATTCTGAATATCTAAGAAGGATTCAAACGGTTTTCTCTCTCTAGCGTCCAAGATCTGTACAGTCAGAGTCTTGCCTATGCCTGGTATCAGTTCCAAGGCATGTAAACGAGGAGTGATAGGTTGCAGATTGTTGAAATAGCTGACATATTTCTGTTCTTTGTTTATGACTAGGATCTCTATTACACTAAGAAGTTCATTCTTTGCGTTCTGCGTCAGGTCTTCGTAGGCAAGTTTGCCCAAAACGCTGACAATCTTATCGCGGCGTTCTTTTCCGATGTAAACTCTCTCCTCCGGGACGAATTGGACGTTATTGAAAGCCAGAAGTTCCAATAGAGTAAGGTATTCTTCTCCCAATGCCTGTACTATGAAGCCTTCCCTGTTATGCACTACTTTAGATCGCGCTCGTGAAGAGAAATCAAGGACATAAGCGTACTCCTCATACTTCTTTATCTGTGGCTGAAAACTCATCTTCTCGTCATCCTCTTGACTTGCTCAATCCTAGAGGAATTTTTCGAATGGAGTTCTCCCCTGCAGATCTGAGGAACGGTGAGTTCTCAAGTATACCACTCAGTCGAGTATAAGTCAATCATTTGGACCAAGATTTAAGGGTTAAGAGGTAGCTTTCTGCCTTTTCGAGCTAAGGATGGCTAACATCGAATCAAGAACTTCAGTAGGGGTTAACTTCCTCCAACCCACAGTGAATGTCCTAAGTTCTTCTCTAGTTCTTGGCATTACGTTCACGACCTCCACGGCTTCTTCCGCAGTTAAACCGGTTTCCTTTATCAAACGTTCAACTAACTCTCTTGAATCTTCGGCGCTCAGTTTTGAAAACTTGGTCACATAATCCAACGTCCTCTTCTGAATTTGATCGGCCTTCTCTGGGTCGACCTTTTCTAGCAGTTTTCTTGCTTCGTGAATTGTAAGCGGTTTCTTCTCTAGCTCTTCGACCAGATCTACCTCATCCCTTTAGCCGTTTTACGTGCTCGAGGCGAGCTATTATTCTTTTGGTCTTCTCGCCGATCGGTACCTCTAACAGAACGGACCTAGGCCTAACTTCGATGATCGTACCGACCTTGCCTTGGTAACGCCTAAAAGGCATTCCCTTGGGTTGTGTGGGGTCGATGTCTATCACCACCTTCTGACCGACTTCGTGATCGTACATTAACCTAGATAGCCCCGGTTTTGCTTTCTGTGTAAGAAGATGGCGCGTCTTCCTCTTGAACCCCCTGTGTTGAGGCAATATCAGCACACTCGCTTCGTCAAGCAAGCTTCTAAGATTACATAATTAAGGTTTTTCCCCAACCGTGCTTTTCTTCGAACCGCACCACATCATATAACATCCATTTCACTCTGTTGTTTGGAAGCACATCAGCAAAGTTTGGTTCCACCCGCCCCATCTCCGTCTTCCCTAGACTGTATGGGGATATCAAATGACGGACACTTATTGCGTTATCAAGCCGCAAGAATAGCTCCGCCTCACCTTCCATGGCGTTAATCTCCAGTTCGTGAACGATTCTTTCCTTCCTCTTATTTCCACCGATCGATACGGATACAGCCTTCCCTTTGAACGTTTTAACTAGAACGTTCACCTCGTTAACTGTGAGATCTTTTTCGAATACCGCTTTGGCGCGCACATGCTTGATCAGATCTTCGATTCTGCTCCTTTCTGGCTCGGCCGCCTCCACCACAGTCATTTGGACATCATCAGATGCGTTCATGTTAATTCTCGTAAACCCAGAGACGCGTCTCTTTGGAGACACAATTTGAGCTAGCATGGGCCTTCCACTTCCAACGACGATCGAATCGTCTTCATCTACGCCGGACCAGCTCAACTTGACTTTACTTCCGTCAAACGCGTTCAAGAGGACCTTACTCAAAGTAGCCTCTACCGTTCGGCTCGTCAGGTCGATCCCCATATCCTTACACTTTTCACATCCTACGCCGTGGCAACTGGAACAATAGGGGGCCTTCACAGGCATACCCCTGGTCAGTTTTAGGTATCGAACGTATACCGTCATGGGTTTGCTCTCCACCTTGATCTTCGCTTCAGGTAACTTGATAGTGATGATGAGTTCTGGGCGGCGCGCCGATGGCCTCTTGCCGATCTTTAAGGCAAGTTCGTCTCTCAGAAGAACGCTCAACCCCCGTTTCAAGCCCACTCCACTACCCGTTTCAAGTTTGGATCTCAACTCATCTTCCGCTTCAACTTTATCCGAGGGAACGGACACACCCAACTGAAAAGAACAAAACTCAAATCCCCGTGTTTTTTCGATTATTTCCTGAACAATTCTGTCACGCGCTTCATAAACCCCATCACAAAGTGAACATTTTTCGGTTGGTTCTAAACCAGCTTTCTTGAAGACCCTCCTTCCGACGACTTCTGCCTGATGCACATTAGGTGTGTATTGTCTTCCCAAGCACCACATGCACAACTGAATGTTGGGATTTCTTCTTGCCTTTATCTCCTGCCTAGCCATCTAAATGAGGCCGCTCCCTTTCAATTGCTTCAGGAGTTGGCGATTCATTCTCATCTTCTTGGCGTCCTTCATGAGCTTCTTACCTTGTTCGAATGCAACCAACATTTCCTTTACATCTTTTTCGGAGACCCCAGCCCCCCTGGCTATCCTCCTCACTCGAGACGAATTTAAGACACCAGGCTCCTTCCTTTCTTCCGGCGTCATAGCCCGTATAATGGCTTTCCATTTTTCAAACCGTTTTTCCATCTTTTCTGTAGCCTCATCCTCCAATTTTGGTAGTCCTGGAAGCATCTCTACTATCTTCTGTAACGGACCCAAGTTCCTCAGTTGTTCCATTTGTAAATAGAAGTCGTCCAACGACATCTTCCCAGAAGATATCCTACGCATGACATTTTCATCAACTTGGATTTCGGCCATCTTGACTTTCTCCACCAACCCTTTGAGATCTCCCATCCCAAGCATTCTACCTGCAAATCGATTGGGGGAGAATTCCTCTATGTCATCTATTCGTTCGCCTGTGGAAACGAACAATATCTTCGCGCCAGTGGCTGCGGCGGCCGTTAAGGCGCCTCCCCCTTTGGCAGTTCCATCTAACTTGGTAACTACGATTCCACCTACTCTTGTGGCGGCATTAAAAGCCGAGGCCTGTACGGATGCCTGTTGTCCTATAGTGCCATCCAACACAAGTAGGGTGATGTCGGGCGCGAGGCGTCTTTCTATCCTATTCATTTCTTCTAGCAGGGACTTTTCTTCTTTGTGCCTCCCGGACGTGTCAACTATTATCAAGTTATCCCCCTTGTTAACGAAGTATTCTCGTCCTCTAGTCGCTAGTTCTTCCGCTTTTTCATTAGACTGCCAGAAAACTTCGACCTGTGCTTTATCCCCTAACGCTTTTAGTTGGTCATAAGCTCCAGCCCTAAACGTGTCAGCGCAGACCAAGCCCACCTTGTATCCACGTCTTGTGAAATACCTAGCAAGCTTGGCTGCAGTGGTAGTTTTGCCTGAACCTTGTATGCCCACTAGGAGTATCGTATAGGGCGAAGTCAGCGGGGGGCTCAATCTCGTTTCGGTCCCCATGACTTTAGTTAATTCTTCATAGAGGACCACAAGCGCCTGTTCCTTCAGAGAGATCCCGGGCTTGCCTTTCTCCTGCAACAACCTCTCTTCGACTTTTTTCGTCAGCTCAAAGACAAGTTTGATGTTTACATCTGCTTGAATTAACGTCCTTTGAATATTCCTGACGAACTCTTTGATGGCAACTTCGTCCACCACCTCCGCCTCAAATAGGTGCTTTATGGCGGACTGCAAGCCTTCTTTTATCTTCTCAAACATGCTGAAGCTTATCCCTAAGAATGGCCTTTTTAATATTTAGTATTCCTTCGTCCCTAGACCATATCGCTTCAGCCTCTAGGATAAGTATTTCCTTCTTGAACATTGGCATATCGGTCACAAAGGTCTCGCCTTCCCCCCCTTCCAGCGAAGGATTGAAATGATATTTTCTTGATAGAAGGACGAGCTCTTCCACTTTAGCATCATCAAGCTGAATTCCTAACCACTTAGTTCCCAGCCCAAGGGCGGCCACTCGGGTCACGGTCACCTTGAAATGGTTCCTTGGTAGCTCCCGAAGATACGATTCTTCATCGATCGCCCATAGAGGGTCTACCCCAACCAATCCTCCCTTTCTAAAGACATCATGGAACCTTTCTTTCTGGTAGCGGCTCTTTATACCGCCTGTTACTACCCCTTCTATCGAATACTTCCGTTTGGCTTCATATACTATATCCTGAAGAAGTGCCAACTCGTCCTCTCCATCTGAGGAACGCGTTAGCTGCGGTATCCCTAGAGATTGAGACTGAAGGTGGGTCCAGGAGATATTGGGATAATGGAATAACATGCTCCCCGCATCCTTGGGCTCGATGGTCAACAAACATAAAATCTCATGCCCTTGTTTCGCCATCTGATACATAGCAAAGTTACTATCCTTCCCACCCGAATAAAGGACCGCAAGTTTCATCTTGGATCCCCAGTCATGTGGGCCTCTCATAACGATAAACCACATCATGTCGGATCAGCCGGCTCTTCCTTGCAATCATTGAGGCCGCCGATGGTTTCGAGGCGATCGTTGATTAAGCTAGCGGGCATCAAACTATTGCAGATTTATTAACTACTTCATGACCCTTTAAGTCGGTTGGGATGCGCGCGAAGCCCCTGAAGACCATAGCTGTAACCGCAAAAGAAAGCGTCGTGAATACGAAGGCTTGTTACGATGTGTTAAAGGCCTTGGTGTCCACATTCGAGGTCGCTGCAGTACCTCCGGTTAGGCACCCGAAGGCCAGCACCTTGAATTCCTTAGTTGAAGTAACCAACAGAAATTACGACGCAGTGGTCAGCTTGGGCGGCGACGGCACGTTATTGAACCTAGTCCGATGTCTAGAACGACAGATACCTGTGCTAGGCATTAACTTGGGTGGCAGAGGGATCTTAAACGAGCTAGAATTGCAGGACTTACCCATAGCCCTCGAAAAGCTTCGAACTGGCGACTATCACTTGGAAAGGCGCGTAAGGTTGAAAACTACGGTGCGGAAGAAGGCGCTTCCTCAGGCTTTGAATGAAGTATATTTGGCGAGACCCCGACACAACATTACCCCGACCTTCTCTTTGAAGTTTCGTGATCAAGTCATATCATCTAGGATGGACGGGATCATCGTATCCACCCCGACCGGTTCCACCGGTTATTCTTACTCCGCTGGTGGCCCGGTGGTATTGGAATCATTGAAAGTTTTCATCATCACACCAGTCCTTCCCATCTACCGTGTTCCCCCGTTGGTCCTTCCTGCAGGGAACATCGTCCTGTCTTCCCGTTCAGCATTCGACGTCACCATAGACGGCCAACAGGTCTTCGGTGCCGATGGTTGCGAAGAGGTGAAGATCGCCATTTCACCCGAGCCCGCTTACTTTATCAGGTTCATTCCAAGACCCTTCAAACAGCTCACTAAGCTCTTGAGCGGAAATGCTATCCAACAATAGCAAACCGAAGACGCTGGTCTTGGACGCTTCGGCCCTGATAAATGGAGTGCTTCAATCTGGCATAGACCTGAAGATGTGTACTACACCAGCGGTCATAGATGAGGCCAGGGGAAGGGGATACTCATCCTTCCTAAGAGGAGAAGCTCAACGAGCTAGAGATTTGGCCGTTATGGAAGCTTCGCCCGAGATCCTAGAGTTAGTAAAGGTCCGGATCCGTGAACTGGGAGAGTCCGCTAGGCTTTCAAATACCGACATCTCAGTCATAGCCTTGGCCATGCATCTGAAAAACGAAGGGACCACAGACGTCATCATCATGACAGACGATTACTCTTTACAGAACGTCGCTGCCGCAATGGGCATCCAAGCCAAGTCCTCTAGCACTCAGGGCATTACGAAGCAGATCGAGTGGACATACTACTGCCCAGCTTGCTTTAAGAAGTACGATAGACCATCGAAGGACATGTCTTGCAGGTTTTGTGGTACAAAGCTAAAAAGAAAACCCACCGTAATAGGACGGCGATGAGATCTTGAGCCGGCAAGGAAAAAGCATCCGCCTTCCACCCTCTGGCATATATCCAAGAGGAAGGCTAAGATATGAGAAACTAATCTCGCTCGCCCAGAAGGCCGTCAGTGACGATTCGGGAGCCATAATTACATATGTCGGACTGGTGAAGTCACCTGGCCCGGGTGGCCGGCGGGTAAAGGAGCTTCTGATAGAAACATATTCAGAGCACTCAGGCAAAACGTTGAGAAACATTTGTCGTGAAGCTAAGATAAAGCACAAGCTGTCGGTGGCTCGCATTTACCACTTCGAAGGCGAATTCAAGGTCGGAGAACCGCTCGTCATAGTTATAGCAGCCGGTAGGAGTCGCCAGAACGTTTTTCCTGCAGTCAAGGAAATGATACACAGGTATAAGACTCAGCCCGCGATTTGGAAAAAAGAAGTTTATTATGATGAATCTTCACAGTGGGTCAGGTGATGGCCTTCAACAGCGACTTAAAGACTTCCTCTTCTAACCTAGCCTGCTTTCTTATTTTCTTCGATATCTCTCCCATCAAGTCGTCCATTGATGGTTCATCACACAAAGCTCTGATTAGCCCACTTATTTCCGTCCAATCCGAAGCGATCCCTTCATACTCATCCGCCGCCTCAAGTAATGTTCGTTTGTTTAGTATGGCTGAAGCTTCTCTGAGGAATTCTGAATACAACCGCCTGAATCCACCCCCGCCCGTCCCTGCCTTTTCCCACATTATGTAATGGTTCCAAAACATGTATTTGTTGTTGGGATGCTTCTTCCATGTTCTAAGCCTTTCTGCAAACCTCATCATCCCCTTGACTCCGTCAGTCCCCGATTCTGCCCGTAGCATTTGTGAAGCAGCCTTTTGGATTGCAACGAGTATAGCGGCTTCAAGAGAGGATGCCTCCCCTTCTAAGAAATAGAACCCTAGGTTCCTGGATGAAAGAAATCCTTTCGCGGCCCTGCCCTGTTCTATCCCTCTTAAGGAAGTCTTCCTGATTTCTGGCGTGCCCACATCCACGACATACAAGAACTGTTCATCGTACCCACACGCTGTCACATAATGGGCGTTGAAATGAACTCTCCTCTCCAGATAGTCTAGGTAGTACATGTCCAGTTTGAGTCCATATAGTTTATTTGAATCAAGCCTCCTAAGCAGGTTTTCCCACGCCTTTACACGATTAACCGTTTCTTCAACGACCAGCTTTAGTCTCAATGAGGAAGCGAGGTTTTGGGCTATTCTCCCAGGACTGATCCTTCCGAAGACCATCGGTTCACGAAGGCCGGTCTTTCTATCTACCCTTTCCAAGTATGTAAAGCCCACACCTGCACCTAATCCGAAGACCAATGGTTCCGACAGCTCTAAGCCGATGAAAGCCAATAGGTTTCTGCACGTAGTCGATTCGCTGTGAACACCTGTTACGGGCTTGAAACCTTGTACTATCATCGGAATTCAGAGTGTAATCCCATGACAGGATTAAAGAAACCACATGCACTTGCGAAGGGACCAAATCGGAGCAATGATGGTGGACTGGGGGGGACTCGAACCCCCGACCTCCCCCATGCCAAGGGGGTATTCTACCTCTGAACTACCAGCCCAATGAGGAAGTCTCTCAGGTCATCAGTATTTATTTTCTTCGATCATAAGGCATCATCGCAAACACAAGTTGAACGCCATTAGACGCCATGGATGAGCAGGCATTACGATTCCACCGCCAGATCAGGATCAAGCAGAAGTTTGGTTCTTGCCATCCTGCTTCACTGTAAGCCAATCTGCCAAAGATATCTCGTTAGTGTTTCCTACCACCCTAACCGTAACCAACCCCCTCTCCGCTAGCCTAGCAACTATCCTGTGAACCTGTAACCTGCTCAGGCCGGCCTCCTTTCTTATCCATTTTTGCAGATACCTCCCTTCATGAGCCATTAACACGCTGAATACCTTCCTTTCATCCGGCTTCAGCGCCTTCATTATGGTCTCTATCGAAGCTTGTCCGGCATTCCCTCGAACAAGACGAGGTTCTTCTTGAGGTTCCTTTGTTCCAATTTCAGGAAGGATGATCCGATAACTCAAACCCATTATTCCAAGCACGATTGCGAACAGGAAGGCCACAGGGATGACCCACATCAACGGCGGATACGAGTATTGATTCTCTGAAGACGGAATCCACCATCCCATCATCCCCATCATGTCACCCATCATTCCGTTTGGTCTTGGCTGTAGAGGGGTAACGAAGAAAGGCGAAGCTATGGCCACCATAACGAAGCCGGTCACACCCATTACAAGCGCGAAGAGCGACCAACTGGTCTTCCACATGTTCCGCATACGGGATTCAAATCCAACTAAAAAAAGATTCACCAACAGACGAAGTTCATGACCTGTGAAGGTCCCTCACCTTCAGTTCGGTCCAATCTAATGCCATCCTGTTCACCCAAGAGAATTTCCGTTGCATGCCCTTAGGGTAGATGACGGTCCAATCAAGCCCTACGTGATCTGACCACGCCTTGTATATCCTAGGGTCGATGTAGTTCTTGAGGGATGTGTTCAAGTTATATTCTTTGGTCATCTTTGCTATTTCCAAGGCCAGCTCGGCCTTTCTGATCTTTTTTCGAATATCATTCGCCTGCCTATCGGTCTTGGGTACCAAACCCTTCAAGGTTTTCAACTTTTCTTCGCGTCGTCTTATGACCTCTTCCCAATTCTTCGGAGGCGTCTTCTTATGGTTACAAAGCATGGCGGCCTTAAGGTTGGCAACCTTGGCATGAAATATCTTGATGTCTTGATCCGCTTCATTTAGGTCATCGCTTATTGACCAAAGATAATCTCGCACTACATTTGACGCATGATAGGTCCTGAAGACTCTTGCAGTCAATCCACGCATAGCCTCGTTCAAGAAGGAATTGACCTTCGTGGAGTTCACCCCATCAAACACAAGGTCCTGTGGTCTCTTCCCCACCATGAATTCCCTGAGGTTCAGAATTACAGAGGGGTTAACCTCTTCCAACACCTTCAACCATCTTACGCTATCTTTTCCCAGGAAATCGAACCATATCTTATCTCCATCTAGCTTAAGGTGTTCTACCCTTAACGTGGTAGCACCGACGGTATCCGTTTCGTCTTCATCTTTCTCGTCGCCAACACGAAGGCATAGATGGTCGATCAAATAGCAGACAGTTGCCACTTTCCTTATCCGTTCTTCATCAGAAGTCAACCCCCGTTCGATATGGTCCCTAACCCTATCAATGTAAGAACCCAATTTCGCTGCACGAATGTACTTGAGCTTATTATTCTTCTGAATTATGAAACTACTTTCATGGGGCCATACATACTTGACCTTACCTGTCAACTCATCTTTCCACGAAGCCAGCCAAATGCTCGATCTGTCGTGTACTATACCCCCCCAGTTCCCTGGTGGGATTGGTGCGTCAGCATCCAGATTCAATATCACGTCCCTATATCCAATTCGTCTTTTCCACCTCCCCCGTAGTGGATGAAGGCCTCGACCGACGAAGATACCAGGAGGTTCAACCATCCAGTTCTGGATTTCCACCCTCCTACCGTCTATCTCCACATATCCGAATTGCCGTTTCATCGCTTCTTTGACTTTCTTCCGTTCGGCGGCCAATCGTCTCTTTTGATCCGTCGACAACGAAAGCTTCTCTCTTGTTTCCATGTCGACGAAAGCGTTGAATTGAGAAAAGTCTAGGTCGTCCAGGTTAGCTCCCTCAAAATCGGGTGGAAGAATACGTTGAAAATCCTTCCAAAAGTTATTTCTGAATGTCAAATCACTTGCGTGTGGGCCGTCTTTCTTCTTGGCCCAGGAGTACGCCATTTCCTCTGCTTCTAACCCCAAAGAAATCCAATATCCTTTGAACCCGAGCTTCAGGCCCTTCGGAACATAAGGAGGAGGAAAAGCCACGCCATTATGCCTTAGAGTTCTCCAACGTTCCCCCCTAGGCATGGAGTCTATAGCCCCCATTTCGGGATTTATAGAATTAACGTTGTCTGCAAAGGCTCATCCCTCATCTGGTGAAGGAATTTCGTTCAATAACCGGCAACTCAGAAGACGACAGGGAGTAGGGAACGTCGCACAAATCCCCCCTTCGTAATGTTTGGCATTTAATACACCAAATGGCTTCATGCATAAATCTCCGGTTTGAACAACGACTGGTGAGCTTGCAGTTCACTAGGGGGATGTCCATCCTGCTCTTGGTGGCGTTTACGGGGCTGCCTCTCATGGCTGCCTACCTTTCCAACCCCTCCACATTCAACGCCGGCTGGAATGAAGGAAAAGGCAGCCTCGTATTTGCCATGGTGTTTCTAGTCATAGAAGCGATGGACGCATCGTTCAGTGTCTCCATGAGAAAGATCGTTTTGGCATTAACCATGGCTCTAGTCGTTTCATGCATCTTCTTCCTTGACCCCCAACCTTATAGACCGTTACTAGATATGGGCTCCTACTTCGGAGTCAAGCCAGAGCTGACTAATTACAGCTGGCATGAGTTCTGGGTGACTTTGACCTTTTTTCTCTCGACCCTTACTATCGTCATTTTCATGGCAGGCTTGAAACAACTCAGAACCTTCGCGTTCACTTCCACATATTTGGTTCTCACAGCCATCGTCCTCTTCGCGGATGCTCTATTTCCATACGACCAACTGGGAGCTCTTCAATCGGTAGTTCCTTTCCTAGTATCTGTAGCTACTTCTGTCGCCCAATCTTTGCACTTGGTCAACATGACTTCTTTTGGCAATACTATGCTCGTAGACTCAGGAGGCACGCCAAAGGCTCTTATAGTATTCTGGCCGTCGGCCGGTGTACACAGCGTACTCATATTCACTGGAATTGCCGTCGCATTTCTCCTGAAAAGACGCATAACAGGTTTCAAGTTTCTTACATATGCGTTCCTTGGAGCCATCGGAACGGTCTGCGTTAACATCATCAGGATCGTCCTCCTAGTATACTGTACGGCGTACTATCCCCCTGAGTATTTTCAGGGCTTTCATAACGTGGTCGGTGAAACTTTGTTCATACCTTGGCTCGTCGTCTTCATGCTTATTGTACATTACATCGAAATGTACCTTCGTAACACTCACAAGAGTACCTAGCGTCCGGTATGTGGGTAGAATTGATTTGTAACTGATGGATCAGCCATCGTCCCACGTAATAACCAAGTACTATCGCACACCTATAGATACTCCCTCATCAACATATTCGCCTGACGACCACGCAGGTTGATAATTCGCGTTATGCGCCATTCAAAAAGGTTATTTTGAACGGCCTTCGTCCATGCACCGTGTATCGAACTCTTTTTGCGCTAGTTATGATCGGTTTGTTGATGCACGCCACATACCTCCCCATTCAATGTGCAACTTCAAACCTTTTCATTGTAGTGGAGGCCACACCCTTAATGTATATTGGGACCAACATCCAAATCAAAGCGATCATTTCTTCACCTGTAAGCGTCGGCACCACGACCTTTAAGGAACTACTTTCCGATAATACAACTTCTATCCTTGGCGAGGCCATCCCGACAGATGGCGTAGCCACGATTAACTACACTACCCCCACGGTTGGAGTACATACGATTCTTGCCGTCTATTCCAACCCAGCCAACAATGTCACGATCATCAGTCCGCTCATAAACGTCACCGCCCTCCCCATGAACGTCATAGACCTTCTCAACCAAGTTTCGATCCTTCAATCCCAAAATATGGATCTGACAAATCAATTACGAGACGCACAGGAACAAGTCTTCTTGTTGACTCAACATACCAACGACCTTAACCTCAAGCTAGACCTTCTCACCACCAACCTGACCATCCTTCAGGCGGAGAATTCCAACCTAACTCAAACCGTAAGGACCTTGGTCAACGTAACCGTTTCTTTGGCATCACAGGTCGAAGCTTTCCGCGACGCCGCATCGAGTAGCCTACAGCTTGTCAACGTACTGCTCGTGGCTTTGGTCGCGCTCGGCTTGGTGCTCACATATGTCTTTTATAATTATGTCCTTCGTCCCAAGCCTGCCGTTCCTCTTATGAAATCGCTGAATTGTTCCTATCAGACGCCCATAATGCATAGTTGAAACTCACGACGTTGTAGGCACTTCTTCCTTAAGGTGACGATCGAACCATCGAAGATAACTCTGGAGGCGGATGACCCTATGCTTCGGCTTTCCACTTCTGGAAAGCTCGTGGTTTTCCTTCGGAAAGATGATCAGCTCTGCTTCTTTCCCATAGTATTTTAAAGCGGTGAATAGTTGTAACGCTTCGACCAACCAGCACCTGTAGTCTTCCAAAGAATGGATGATCAACAACGGAGTCTTGATATCTTTGACATATCTCAAAGGAGAGCTGGCCAGCAAGGCACCTTCGTTATCCCATGGATCGAAACCGATCTGATCCTTGGTGAACCAAGGTCCGATGTCGCTTGTACACCAAAAGGACATCCAGTTAGATATGCACCGGTCGGTCACCGCGGCCTTGAACCTATCCGTATGCCCGATGACCCAATTGGTCATAAATCCACCATAAGACCCCCCAGCTATCGCTAGCCTATGGGAATCTATGAGAGGATATTTTTCAAGTACGAAATCCAACCCCTCCATCAAATCCTTGTAGTCCCTTTCTCCGTAACGTGATCTGATGTCCGCAAACCTTTCTTCGTATCCATCGCTGCCCCTTGGATTGATGTATATTACGGCATACCCTCTGTTCGCATAGACTTGGAATTCGTGTATATAGGCGCATCCAAAGGCCGTCTTGGGTCCGCCGTGCACATACAATATGGCAGGAATTTTACCTTCGGCGTTGGGCTTGATCATCGTCCATCCTTCGACGGGCATACCATCGCTAGCCGTGAAAGTGAATTTCTCAGGCTTGACCACCGCTAAGTCCCCATCTATTTTACTGTTAAACCACGTCAGCCTTCTTATCTCTCCATCGTATACATATAGGTCTGTGGGATGCAGGGAATCCATGCTCGAAAAGACGATCTTTCTGTCAGTCACGGAGAACGCTTCAACACTTCTGTTTCCATCTACTATCACTTCCATTTTTCGGTCTGAAAGGTTTAGCCTGTAAAGGTGCGCAGAGTCCCCATCGGCCACGGTAAAATAAACGTAGTCGCCGACCCACTTCGGTTCTGAGTCGACGCCCCCCATCCTTACATCTGAGTTCAAGTTGTTCAATTTCCCCTTATCGAGTGATTCAAGCTGTTCCATCCCTCCACCATATACATCCACGAGCCAAAGATGATCGTGCGAGGCAAACCCCCTCTTCCTATTGTGACCTAACAACAGGGCTTTCCTATCATCTGGTGCCCAGGCCGCCGATTCTATCTCCATGTTTCCCCCTGTGAGTCTGATGGACTCCCCATTCCTGAGGTCAAGCACGAAGGCATCTGCGATATACGGCCGTAGGTCATCCGTCGAGGCCAAATAGAGGATTTTCTCGTTGGAATGAGCAAAATACGCCCTCTTAACATCGAATTCTCCAGCCGTAAGTTGTCGACATTCGTTCTTCTCCAAATCGAAACAGAATACGTGCCAGCGAAGGCCGTACGTGAACCCCTTTCCATTAAACCAAAATCCTAACCTCTTGATAACCTTGACGTCATCCGAGATCTCGCCTACAGCTGAAATGAATAATATCTTCTTCCCATCACATGACCAGCTCGGGGATTCTATCCCTTCGCTTTTCTTGAGGAGCAACTTGGCCTCGCCACCACCAAGAGGCATTACATACAAGGAGTTGCCTCTTTCTTCCTTGGGAATTTCCCGTTTAGATATAAAGAGGAATTTCTTGCCGTCTGGAGCAAACTTTGGTCCTGTATCCCTTCCGGAGAAGGTCATCTGCTTCAGCTCTCCAGTTTCGCTGTTGGCCAACCAGACATTGCCTTCATACTCGTCGGTATCGAGGGAAGCTCTGTGAACCGAAAAGACGACAAGAGTTCCATCGGCAGAAACAGATGGTTCCGACAGGAACGAGTAGGCTACAAGATCTTCAGGTTCTATGCTCTTAGTCATGACATCGATTCCAAGACAGAGTTCCTTAAGGCTGCCGGTGCCGTATGAGGATCAAATGAATGAAGAACGCCCTTAGACTCTCGAGAATTCTCTATCTAGCTCTTCCAATAACCTTCTTTGCTTGGGAGTCAAGTTCTTCGGCGTTTGAATATTCACTTTGACGAGTTGATCACCTTTCCCCCATCCTCCCATCTTGGGAAGCCCCCTACCTCTCAATCTAAATGTCGTTCCACTCTGCGTTCCTGGAGGGATCTTGATTTCCGCCTTCCCATCAAGAGTAGGTACCTGTACTGAGGCGCCTAGGGCTGCCTTTGGAAAGCTGACATAGACTTCAGCGATTACATCGGAGCCTTCCCTCTTAAAGATTGGATGTGGTTTGACGTGAACAAGCACGTAGAGGTCACCCGGTGCGTGACCGTCCTTCCTTTCGTCTCCTTCTCCTTTCAACCTTAAACTAAAACCATCCTCTATGCCGGCGGGCACCCTAACGTTTATTGTCCTCGTCCGGCTCACAAGGCCCATTCCTTTGCAACTCTTACACGGAACTTCGACCACCTTACCGGACCCAGAGCACTTTGAACATGTCTCCACTCTGATCAGCCTAGCGAAACCTGCAGAATGAACCTTCTGGACTTCTCCTGCGCCGTTACATTGCGGGCAGATACGAATGCTCGAACCTGGTTGAGCTCCAGTACCATGACAAACATCACACTTCTCAGTCCTTTCTATCTGTATTTCCTTATTGGAACCCCAAGCTACATCTTCCAACGAAACGTCGAGCCTGACTTGGATGTCTCTTCCGCGGGTGGATTCCCGCGGCCGTCCGAAGCCGAAGAAGCTTTCGAAGATGTTATCGAAACCACCGAATCCGAACTCCCTGAGGATGTCTTCGAAGTTCACACCCCTGAATATGTCTTCTTGTGTGTATCTGCTGTCTATGCCGGCATGTCCAAATTGATCATACTGTGCCCTCTTTTCGTCATCGGAAAGGACGGCGTAGGCTTCGGATATCTCCTTAAACTTCTCTTCAGCGTCAGGCGACTTATTCTTATCTGGATGATATTGGAGCGCCAAACGACGATAGGCATTCTTAATCTCTTCTTTGGTAGCGTTCCTCGGAACGCCTAATACTTCGTAATAATCGCGCTTGGCACTCATCTATATTCTCGCCTAAGGTCATTACTTCTCCTCTTTCTTGTCTTCTACCACCTTATAGTCAGCATCGACAACTTTTTCACTAGAGCTTTCGGACGAAGGCTTTTCCTCACTCACACTACCCTCACGTTTTGCCTGCTGTTTAGCTTGTTCTGTGGCGACTTTCTGGTACACAGATGAGCCCACTTCCTGCAGGACTTTGCTTAAAGCTTCGCTGGCGGCCTTGATCTTCTCTATATCCTTGCCCGCAAGGGCCGAATTCAGGTCTCCAACGGCTTTGTCGATGGACTGTACCTGTTCCTGTGAGATCTTATCCTTCAGGTCTGATTTCGTCTTTTGTGCCGTGTAGAGGAGGGCGTCAGCTGCGTTCCTGATCTCAGCTTCCTCCCTTTTCTTCTTGTCCGCTTCGGCGAACTGCTCAGCCTCCTTTATCATTCGTTCCTTTTCCTCTTTTGTGAGCTTTGTGGATGCGGTTATAGTGATCTTGTTCTCCTTACCCGTGCCGAGGTCTTTAGCTGAAACATTCAGTATACCGTTTGCGTCTATATCGAAAGTCACCTCGATCTGTGGTACCCCCCTTGGAGCCGGGGGGATCCCCGTCAAATTGAACATTCCCAGGGAGACGTTGTCTGCTGCCATGGCCCTTTCTCCTTGCAAGACATGGATTGTCACTGTAGTCTGAAAGTCGGCCGCGGTGGAGAATACTTGGCTCCTCCTAGTAGGTATGGTCGTGTTCCGCTCGATTATCTTAGTGAATACGCCTCCCAAAGTCTCCACTCCCAAGGAGAGAGGCGTTACATCCAACAATAGGAGGTCCTTGACTTCGCCGGCTAGGACCGCGCCCTGGATGGCCGCTCCGACCGCCACGCATTCCATCGGGTCCACTCCCCTTTCCGCCGGTTTCCCTATGACGTCTTCCACAAACTTCCTTACGAGAGGCATACGGGTTTGACCCCCTATCAGGATTATCTTATCCACTTGGTGGGGCTCAAGCTTAGCGTCGGCCAGAACTTTCAAGATCGGGGTCTTGATCCTCTGTACGATGGGGAAGGCGAGTTCCTCTAACTTCGCGCGCGTCAACGTGGAATGGAAATGCCTTGGGGTATTGCCTACCATAGCCAAGAACGGAAGGTCTATATCGGTGGTCAGGAGGTTGGAAAGCTCGATCTTTGCCTTCTCGGCCGCCTCTTTCAACCTGACCATAGCCATGCGGTCGTTCGAAAGGTCGATCCCGGTTTGGGACCTAAATTCATCCAATAAGTATGCAACTATCGCATTGTCGATGTCAGCCCCACCCGTCTGGGTATCACCGCTTGTAGCGAGAACTTGAAAAACACCGCCGCCGAATTCCATCAAAGTTACATCATGAGTTCCACCACCGAAGCTGAAGACCATGACCTTCATTTCCTTGTCGAGCTTATCCAGTCCGTAGGCCAAGCAGGCTGCCGTCGGCTCGTTGATTATTCTCACAACTTCAAGCCCAGCTATTTCGCCCGCATCCTTGGTGGCCTGTCTCTGATTGTCGTTAAAATGGGCGGGCACTGTGATGACGGCCTTCTTTATAGGGAAACCAAGGTAACTTTCTGCATCCCGTTTTATTTTCTGCAGTATGAATGCAGAGATCTGTTGTGGCGTGAACTCTTTGCCTCCAATTCTTACCTTGTAGTCCGTGCCCATCTTCCTCTTGATCTCGAATATTGTACCTTCGGGATTGGTCGAGGCCTGTCTCTTGGCAGGTTCGCCCACTAGGAGCGTTCCATCTTGGGTGAACGCGACCACCGAAGGGAACATCTTACCTGCTACGGTCGGCCCCTCTGCGCTAGGTATTACGACCGGCCTCCCCGCTTCCATCACCGCGGCGGCGGAATTGGTTGTACCTAGGTCTATTCCTATTATCTTCTCCTTCTGGGTTTCTTTCACTTCGCTCAATTCACATGTTCACCCCCGAATTGTGATTCTGTTTTTCGTCTTTCTTTGTTAGTGCTCCAACCTTCACCATGCTGGCCCTTATCACCTTTCCCCTTAACGTATATCCTCTTCGCACCTCTTCCACGACCTTTCCTTCTTCGTCCTCTGATGATTCTACCTGTTGAACTGCTTCATGAAGGGAAGGATCAAACACTTTCCCCAATGCTTCAATGGGTCTGACGCCATACTCCTCAAGAAGAGCAGAAAGCTTCTTCTTCATCATCTCGATGCCTGAGATTAAGGCCTGCCTATCATCCGTCTTCTTAGCCACGATTAGGGCCAATTCCATTTCGTCCAAGACATTCAACAGCTGGATCACCATTTTGTCTGCTATGGTGGAGCTCGCTTCAGTCTTCTCTCTATCCACCCTCTTCCTGTAGTTCTCGAATTCGGCTTGAAGATATTTTAGTTTGAGCAAATACTCCTCGGCCCTTTCATGTTCCTTCCTCAACGCCTCTTCCAACGCCTCAGTGCTTTTTGGTAACTCTACCTTCTTGCCCCCCTCCAACAATTGCGGCCTTTCAGACTTGTCCTGTATTCCTCTTTCGGCTTCCTGCAAATCGAACACCTCAGATATGTTGTAAACTCCTCGGCGCCTACAACACTCCAGGGTAAAACCCTATAAGTCTTTCCGGGTTGTTCGGAATCCTACGGTCAGACGCCCTTCATCGTCATCTCTTCAGGTAGCTTCATCGAACTGAAAGCAAACCAGAAGATTGTGATTGAAGTCACATAAAGGATGGTGGCGATGTAAAAAGGTTCAGCAAGAGCGCCCGATTGCATCAATCCTGCTCCAATGGCTGTGCTTATGGAGTTCGGTAGCCTCCAGAGGGCCGCACTTATACCGGATGCAGCTCCCCTCTCATCCGGGGACACTAGGCCCATGATCAGAGACTGTTCGAGTGGATTGGACATATTCATCAAGAAACTTCTTATTATGTAGACCCCACTGGCTATCAAGTAGTTTGGGGAAAATGGCGTAGCGAGCATGAACACAGTCGAAAGCCCCTGAGTAACCACTATTGCCCTGACCACTCCGACTCGCCGTGCCAGAAATGGGACAACCAATGTAGTGAACCCCATCAAGAAGCTTGATATCCCGAGGATCGGTCCGCTGACAGCATCTGATACTCCATACATCAATGCTAGCCAATAGGTCATCAAAGGGACTACCATGCCCGCTCCGAATGCGATGATCGAGCCCGTCACGACGTACCTGACCAAGACCTTCCAAGACTTCCTAGGCAGAAGACCCCCGATCCCTTCGGCTTTGCGAAGCGATTTAGACTCACTCACTTTCAAGAGGAAGGCCGTAGCAGCTAGGCTTAACGTGGCCATCACTAAGTAGAGCATGACGTGCGCTTCTTTGTCATTCATTCCATAAGCCTCAAAAACGAAGACTAAGGGTATGGCGAAGCTCCCCAGCCCGAACCCAATATTACTCACAAAGAATGAAAGGGAGAAAGCCGACGTCCTCCTTTCATCACCGGCTTTTTCCGCCAACAAGGCGCTTCCGGAAGCATTGTAAGCCGCTTCCGAAATCCCTTGTATGAGAGCAGCCAACATCAAGAGGATGGGGTCTACGGTGAGCGCAAACAGCGCGATGACGAAGCTAGCGAGCACATTGCCCACTATCAAGAGCTTCCTTCTTCCATATCTATCCGCAATGATTCCCAACGGTATGCTACTCACCACCATGGTGATACCCATGAGCATGATCAGGGTCCCCATGAAGAGACCAGATAGCCCTTGGATGGTGGTCAGAAAGTAAGAGATGTCTACATAGAACATGCCAAATGCTAAGGAAGGCAGCAAGCCACCATAGATCAGGTAACTGGCTTCCCTGGATAAGCCCTTGTAATCTTCTAGCAACGAGCCGTACTTCTCCTACGTTCGTCGGGAATCCGAAGTGTGCCATATTTAAACAAGAGACTGCGTAGGGGAACCGAAACGAACGTAGGGTTTCGTAGATGGCCATGAATTGAATGAAAAAGAGGCTTAATATGATACGCAAGAGTCATAATGTCAGACATCATGAATGGGACCATCATTAAGAGTTGGAGGGGGCTGAAACCCGGCATATTTCTAAGAAGGTCAAACAGGTTCGCTGGCGAAGTGCTCGTAGATGGTCTAAAACGCTATGTGCACATCCCTAACCCAACGACAGCCAAGGATCTGCTCAAGAGAGGTGCATCGACGCTCGTCCTCCCGAACCCAGATGGTTACAAGACAGGCTTTCGTCTCATCGCAGTCCACACAGGAAAGATGTGGGTCTCAATCGACACCACGATACCCAATGACGTCTTCAAGCTCGGTGTCAAGTCTTCTCTTCTCCACCCCTTCAGGGGTTATAGGATCGTCAAAGAGAACGTCAGACTGGGTGACAGCGTGATCGACTTTCTTCTACGTAAAGGAGAGGAGACCGTCTACGTAGAAGTGAAGAGCTGCAGCTTGGTCGTGCGGAGAGTGGCTCTATTTCCAGACGCCGTGACTGTACGAGGAACAAGACAATTGATCGACCTAGAGAAAGCCTCCGCCGCAGGAGCCAAAACTTATATGGTGTGGATAATCCAACGACCAGACGCGATCGCGTTAGAACCTAACCACCGAAAGGACCCTCGGTTTGCGAAGGAGATGGCCAAGGCCAAGCAACTTGGCGTCCGTTATCTTGCATATAAGTGCATATTCTCAGGTAGCTTCATAAGCCTTATCGGCAGGGTGCCAGTATTGATCGTGCCACAGGACGATCCGGCAAGCCAAATCGCCTAATACTTTCCTCAATCATTCAAATGTTATCACACGCGTCAAGGCTTCCTGTTTCATTGAAAAGGCTAGCTTCGAAGCTCTTATAAGTTGAGAAGGAAACCCACTAATTGTTGAACAACGAACAGGGAGACACCCTGATCCCCTTCTTACGTACCAAGAGTGGCCAGCAGCTGAGCGAAAACGAAGAGTACGCCATCGTCTACATACAAGGGCGCGGCCAAGACCGATGGCCTCTTGCGGGTCCTTCTAAACATATAGTATCCTTGAAGAGAGCACTTTTCCCGATCTACGTTGTGCCGAGATATGACGGAAATGGATATTTCGTTGTCGATCCGATGGTGCCGCTTTCCATGACATGTTTTGATGATTTCAATCCGGCGTTGTTAGTTTCTCAGTTGTCTTACCTGACGGCGACTGCTCGCTCCTCGTTGAACCTTCAAGGAAAGGCAGGCGACGAATTATTCAACCTCATCTTGGGCTCTCTCTCCGACTACGAGCACTTATTGATAGACTTTGAAGCAGACCTAGCTTCAACCACCAGCAAGGAATTCCTGAACAAGGAGTTCGTGGCTTTCGTGGAGGCCGTAAAACCGTTTCTTATCGGTAACCGTCTATCTCATAACCCATACTCCCTTACGACTTCTGAACCCATCGCTGGGACGTATTCCTGGGATGAAGCTTTGACTAGGGTTCATAGTATCGAAAAGCGCAATTCCTTTCTATCAGATTATTTTCGCCGATGTTTTGATTCCATAAGCGAATTAGAAGAGAGAGTCCAGGAATTGGAAACGTACGCGCAGACGGCCAAAGAGGCATTGGCTACGGAGTTCGAGACCTTCCGTCGCGAGAAGGAGGAACAAATAGCCCAAGTCATAGAGGAGTGCGAGCAGAGGAATCAGACGGTGGAACGGGCTTACAGACCTCTCTTATCTAAATTGGAGAAACAACTCAAGGCAGCGAAGGAAACGAACGAATCCGCTCAGATCGAGCTCATGCCGGTCCAACAGGTATACGAAGACATGAATAAGAGCATAGCTAGGTTGGAGGAGTGGGTGGCCCATTCTACCATAGCCAGGGACGAAGCCGCAAGGCTAGCTGAAGAGTTCCGAAGCAAGTACTCGAAACTTCAGGAGAGCCAAACCAACCTCCAATCACGCTCTCAGAGATCCGCTGAGGAGGGTGAGCCAATCATAAGAGAAGATACCCCCCTCGATGCCCAGCTGGCCTACCTTGAACGGCAAGCCCTTTCCTATGAAAGTAAGAAGAAGCAACTAGAAGAGGAGTTGGCTAGAACCATCGCCAATCTGGATAAGGCCAAGGGCGAGCTTGCCAAATTTATGGAAACATACCGACCGATCAAAGTTAGGGCGGATGAGGCTAAGGCCTTCTTGTCAACCAAGGAAGCGGAACTCGAAACTTTGAAGTCAAAGAAGGCAAGCGAGCTTGAGGCTAACGACAAAGCTAAGCAGAATTCCATTGCGACAATCAAGATGGAAATACAGACCGCCAAAGCTACCTTAGAACGACGGCTGCCCATCGTAGATGATTCCATCTCCCATATGAAGGAATCCCTTGCCCGAGTAAAGGCCACGATAACGACCAGCTTTAAGTATGCGGAAGAAACAATGAAAAGAGGCTTGGATGAAGTGACAATCACCATGCAAGGTGGTCTCCCCAAGACCATCCTATACCCATGTTATGTAGCCGACTTGACCAATCCGGATGGGGTAGCCATAGTCTTGGGTGGCGAAATGGACGACCTTTCTGTGTCTACAGCGGAGAGTCTGCCCGCTTTGAAACCGGAGGCCATAGACCTGCACTATTCCGTTAGGATGACCTCTCATATAGCAACAGTTCGGGCGACCGGCCGGGATCTATTCGAGCATGTAGAATTCAAAGGGCGTTTGCTGGCGGGTTTGGGGTCACTAGCGAAGAAGAACCTAGTCGGTAGAAAGAAGATGTTTAGACTGGCCAAGGAAGTTGCTGTCATAGGATTGGACTAACGAACAGCAGTCCAGCCATGAACAAGCACACATTATCACCGTTATTCGGGTGCAGATAGACGGTCCTGGTAAGATCCCTAGCTAGTATTGTAATTTCGTTGATGGCCGGCATCATATTCGCCGATATGGGTTGCGGATATGGGTTCTTCACTATACATGCGTCGAAATTGTAGGTGATCTCGGCGAGCTGGTCGTCATAGACATCAACAGGAAATGGTTGAAGAACCAGAAGAGATCGATTACGAGCCTACGGCCTGCGAACATCGAGTTGACCTTCGGAAATGCGAGGGAAACCACCGTTTATATTAACTGCGTAGATGTCGTGTTCTTCGACATCATGTTATATTGTCTTGAAGACCCGGAACGAGTGTTAACCAACGCTAAGCACATGCCTAAGCCCACGGGCCCATTGGTCAACCTAGACTGGAAGAAGAAATTCATCCCCCTCTTGTCCACCATTTTCCACTAGGTTTAATGAAGTACATGCCGACAAGTTGATGTCAAGGCAGGGGTTCAAGATAGTATCCCGACTTTACCTCGCTGCCTATCACTATAATGATCATAGCTACACCATAACGAGCCTCCAGCAATGTTCATCCTTCTTGGCCATCGTGAATCATGGGGAGGAACTGTTTTTTAGCAACTTCCATTCCTTAAGTTGCCTGTGAGCGAAGAACAGTTCCGCCTGTGGGCCAGCGGACGTGGGCCTCGCGTGCCCTTGGCCGTTAAGGGACATACATTTGTACTGGAAAGAGAGAACATAATAAGGGTGGATGGTGGCACATTCGTATATGAGGAAGCCCTAGAGCTCGTCAGGATGCTTAACTCACGGAATCCGATAAACCAGTTCAACGCAACGCTAGTCATTTGGGAAAGGAACGGAGTGCTTCGGCTTATAGCGTTGGCTCTCATAGCCATCGTCATAGTGGCGATAGTAGCTTTGGCTCGTCGCTAGTTTCACTGGAATCTCACCGTGACGTAATATAATTGCAACAGGCCTTGACCTCCAGAGTGGAAGAAACCCAAGTTGATATTACCAGAGCTGTCAGACCAGATATAGGCAGCGCCTCCGATGGCCTCCTGCCCGAACTTGTCCGTGAATGCTTCGAGTTGCGACAGAGTTCCACCCAGCCCAGCCGAGCTATAGGATATTACGCCTTCGTTGATCCATACGGAGGGGCTTACCGCCGTAGCATTGACTACAGAGAACCCTTTAGACGTCAACAAGGAAGTGAGTTGGGCTATGAGCTTGGACGTGTCATTCCCCGATGGAGGAAGGCCTCCGCCCAAAAGGTTGTAATATGCCGAGGCGGCGTCTACACCGATGGCTACCGTGCCTGTCGTGGGTGCCACGGCCGTTATGAAAGGCAATTGGGTCACCACCCCACTGGTCCCGGGGTTAGTATAGACTGCAACGAAATATGTAAGTTGTCCTCCCACCGAATACAACAGGTAGGCCCCTATCCTGTAGTTGGGTAAGAAGGTCAGTTGTGTCCTCACTTGGCTGTTCGTCTGCAATGCCTCCTTAGCCGCCGTGGGGCCTATGAATGTTGTAGATGGAGATGGATTCTGGTACAGTTCTATCTGTCCTAATCTCTCACCACCATATGCGATGTACATGCCAGCCAAGTTCTTGCTGGCAGAGTCTTTGAAGTTGACTAATTGCATTCCCACGAAATATGTCTTATCACCAATGGCCCAAGGAATATACTGGACAGAGGTATCCGCAGGCCTCTCGTAGAACTGTGCCCCCGACCTCCAGACATATGGGTCATTCACATGGAAGATGAAATCGTAGTCAAGTTGACCTGGGCCGATATCTGGCGAGCCTAGCAGTTGTTCCGGGTACCTTAACTGTGGCACCAACCAGTCGGGGGCTTCCTTCCATTCACTGTAATACCTTTCGTAGTATTCGGTTAAGAAGTCAGTGCTGTTCCTGCCTATCAGGTTGCTCACAGTGTAACCGTGAAGAGACCCATCGTATACGTTCACCAAGACCACTCCAAAGAATCTCAGATAAGGTCCGGCAGCAAAACCCGACTGCAAAGGATAGTCTATGTACAGTTGAATCACATAATAGATGTTCTTCCCATCAGATGCCAAATATGCCGAAGGATCTTCCACAACACCAGGGATAAGGATGCTCTGCACTCGATTGAACACATCTCTGTTGAACAACATGTCTATAGAAGATTGTTGGCTGGAAAACGCGAATCCGAGCTGGCCCTCGGCGAACGTAAACCACATTGCCTTCTGCCAACCGCTCAGCGTGTAATCTGGCTCTCCGGCATACGACACATTCTGTATTTCATCATAGCCCTCTACATGGACGTATACGTTGTTATAGAAACCGCCTCTCTGGCCGCTTAGTGGTGCCTCTCCATAGTAGATCAGGGGTTCGGATGATACGTTAAAGGCCTGTTGAGGGGTCACTTCAGCCCCACTATACGTGTTTATGACCATTATCCTAGAGGTATGAGTGTAGATGAGATGTTCGCTGATCCAATCCGTCCTCGGATACGTGGTGGATGTAGGAGCCACCCAATACTCCTTATTGAAGAGGAATACGATCTCAGAGCTACCTAACGTCATCCAATTGTAGGCTCCTATCGCCTTCGTCATAGTGACTGCTGCTGCCTGCTGATCCCATTGTCGTATCAGACCTAGCGTAGTTGAAGCGTTACTTGTCGGTAGGTTGAGGAGAGAAGCCACTTTGATGCCGTCAAGCCCCGCCGCCCAGCGAGTCACGGTGATCTCTTTCTGCGTCTGCGGATACCACTCGTACTCTAGATAGTTGTTGTTCCAATTGAAATAAAGATAGGCTAGCGCACCGACTTGAACGATCAGCCCCAAGGCCATCAGCAAACCTAGAATCTTCAGCACAGACCTACGTGACCTTTGAACATCAAACGTTTTACCCTTGTTGAACCTAAAGTGTGCCCATCCCAGTATCGCGAGGCCAAAGAAGGTCCAAAGGACCCCATACACGAACGGTGTCGCTACGTTCATCAACCAATAAGGGGCTCCAAGTATGAAAGAAAGGATCACGGCAGCCACAAAGACCATAAGGTTCCCGAGCCAGACATCGCTCGTTCTGGTTCCGATGTTACTCAGGAGCCTGAGAAGCATCCTGACGGCTACGATCATCAAGGTAGCCCAAAGGATTACGTATAACACCCGATATTGTATCTCCATCGTCGGCATCAAGCTCACCAACTCTTCTCCCGACGCCGGGAAGACGGGCAGCGCAAAGACCCTCCCGACGCTGGACCAATCCCCCATCCCAAACACCAACATCATTATGGGATTCATTACGTTGCCGACGTAGACTAATCCTCCATTTATTACGAAGAAAACGAAGCCGGCGGCCCACTTGAGGACTTGCCATAGGGCCCAAGCCCATTTTCCAGGGTGGGGTATCTTTATCGGTTCATAGATGGGTTCAGCGTCTTCGAAATCTCTTGGCCGGCGAACCATCACAGAACCTCTCAAGAATATGCCTACCAGACGCCAAAGATCACTATGGTTAACTCTAGGGTTGATCAATAACAGCGAAAAAAGTGCGGCCGCCACGAACGTATAGTTGTGATAGAAGGTTATAGAAAACCAGTCCAGGCCGGCCTTAACGGAATAAACATGCTGGTAGATGGACCACTCCAAGTAGGTCCACATCACAAAGAGGACGACGAACACTCCCATGAGTCCAATGACAAACCAGATTGCCCTAGGACCGTAACCTAACTTCCTGACGGCCGGCGCCTCTTCGGTCATAGCCAGACTCCACCCACGTGCTATACCCAGGCGAACTAAGTACTTCAACCATCTTAGCCCTTTCGGTCGCCATTAGTGCCCCCTACCTCACCATTCAGCTGAAACGCGATAGGCTAGCGTTTATTACACGGCAAGGCATGCTCGAGAAGCTGGCTCGCTTTGAGGCTCTGTGTCATGTCCCAAACCCCCTTAATCATATTCAGGAAACGAACAGGATATCAATATTACAAGGTCGACGACGAACCTACCGATTTGTCGGCATTAAAGGAGGGAATTGATTATTACTTCAGTCCCGGCGGGGTCACGCGAATGCTCTTTCCGTTGTTGAAGAGATTATTACAGGAAGGGGTAGTAGACGCGGTAAACTGGATATCGCTCAATCCAGCCGCCCCAATGTCGGTGGTCCATGGCGATTTGGTCCTTAACCACGTCAGACTCGAGGAGGCCAAGATGAAGGGATATGGTTCCGCCAAGGAGAGGATCTGGCGCGCCGTCCATGGAGTCGCCAAGGAGAAGAAGATGGATTTCTTCTGGGAGGACGATTACATCGACTACACATACTTGAACCGACGATTCAGCGAGCTGGCGATAGGATTGGATAGATCTGTGGATTTCGACCTCTTCTACGTCCACGATTTTCAGTTGTTGCCTCAGGGGACCATGTTACCACCAGGAAAACCGAAGGTCTTCAGATGGCATATACCCTTCGATGAAGACGATCTTCCTTACGAATGGAGGACGACCTTCCTGCGTTTCCTAAGCAGCTACGACACGATCGTTCTAAGTAGCAAGAGGTATTCCGATTCACTCCGTCGTCTGGGGTACACGGGAGAAGCCGTGTACGTCTACCCATATTTGGACATCAAACACTACGATAGTCCGGAGAAAGGGACGGTAGACCTCTTTTGCTCCCTCTTCAACCTTTCAAACGATGACAGGGTAATACTAGTAGTGGGTCGGATGGACCCTATCAAGGGTCAAGACGTTGTCATCAAAGCGTTCAAGAAGGTCATAAGAGAGGAACCCAAAGCCAAGTTACTCATTGTGGGCGACGGGAGCTTCACTAGCGCACAGACTGGTGTTGGGCTGCCAAAGTCGGAAAGATGGACCCAACATCTTAAAGATATGGTGAAGAAGGCGCAGTTGGAAGACCGGGTCATCTTCTCAGGCCACATCGAGGATCAGATGCTCAAGGCCGCATATACACGAAGCGATGTCTGCGTCTTATCATCCATAAAGGAGGGATTCGGCCTAGTGGTCATAGAAGCATGGATATATGGCAAGCCGGTCCTAGTCAGTAGTTCGGCCGGCGTCGCGGACTTGATCCGAGATGGCGTCAACGGCATCCTCTTCGACCCTTACGACCACGAAGCCTTGGCAAAGAAACTCGTTCTGATCCTCAAAGACAGGGGGCTTGCCGATCGCCTTGGCAGGGAAGGTCAAGCCACGGCCACCTTATGTAGCCTTGACGAAGGCATAAAACGAGAAGTCGATATCCTTCACAGGTTCATTGGTGGTTGAGCGTTGGATATATCAGACCTGATCGTAAAACTGACCTCCGTAACAGCGATAATTGTGGCGACGTATCTATTTGCAAGACTGTTTCAGGCGGCGGTTGGAAGGTTGCTAAGGGCCAGCGTCCCCATCGTAAGGATACAAACAGAGAGGCTGGTATACTTCGCAACATGGGCCATCGGCCTCCTGGTGGCGGTCCAACAGCTCGGCATCGTCATAGATATCATTGAACTCCTGGTGGCAATAGTCGCCTTGGCCTTCCTCTTTGCTTACAGAGAGTCACTCGAAAACATTGGTGCAAAATACTTCTCGGATATCTATCTTCCGTTCAAGGTAGGTGACGAAATCTCGATCAAGGGGACCAGTGGGAGAGTCATCGAGATAAACCCCATTTGTACCGTTCTACTCACGGCGGACGAACATCTAGCGTCTTTCCCCAATTCCATCTTCTTGAGAGAACATTTCGTCAACTTATCTAAAGTGGCTTGGAAAGAAGTGAACATACCTGTGGTGATCCAGAACGACGTGGACCTCGCGGAGTTCGAATCTCAAGTGCTGAGAGCCTGCAGCAAATTGAAGATGTACTGGGACGAGAGATTCCCACCATTCTTCACAACGAGGAATCGAGACGCAAAGAACGCGGAGCTGGTGTTGACCTTAATGTTGAGGTCCCCTGACAAGAAAGACGTAGCCGTGGCTGAAGTAAACAAGAGGATAAGTGATATCATTCAGAAGTTGAAATCCAAGCAACCGGCCACCGAGCCTTCGTGATACATCCTGATCGCTTACGGCCGTTATCTCACCAAAGAACATTTTGGTATCTATTGTCGCTCTATTAAGATAGTTTTTTAGACGTGTGTGAGGCCGTGGGTCTAAGCTTCGACCGGACCACCATCGGACCATCCTTGTGTTGATGTCCTGTCACTAACTCATGGACGGGCTACTGTGGGATAGATAGATCCTGTGCGTCATCAGATCATGGCTCAGCTTGGCTCGCCATCCGGATATTTAATCTTTTTATGTGCGCTACGGATGACCCCAGGCCAATGAAGATATCCAAAACAGTACTTGGCATTCAACCATCCACTCATAGGAAGGTCATAGCGATAGCCGAAAGGAAGAAACGGGAAGGCAAGTCCGTGTACAATTTCTCACAGGGTCAGCCCGGCCTACCACCAGACGCCGAAGCGGTGAGTGGCTTGATCGAACGCTTGTCAAGGCAACCATTCGAATGCTCTAGATATGTGGAAACCAAGGGTATGGGCGAACTCAGACAAGCCATCTCGATGGATTTGAAGAACTACGGAGGGATAGATGTGCCACATGATCAAATAATGGTCACCGATGGTGCAGTGGAAGGTCTGAATCTTGCTCTGGCGACTTTAACTGAGCCGAACGACAAGGTGGCGCTTCTCGATCCATGTTATAGCGTATACTGGGACTTGCTCGCTTTCCATGACCTCAAGACCACCGCAATCCCCCAAGACATAAGCTTGGGCTTTCAACCAAGTATCGAAGGCATCAAGGAGACGATGGCATCAGGCATTTCGGCGATGATCGTATGCAGTCCAGACAACCCGACGAGTAGGATCCTATCCGAGGAAGCGGCCAGGACGATCGTGGACGAAGCGGTCGATAGGCAGATAACTATATTATACGATGAGGCTTATAAACACATGACTTATGAAGGCAAGCACCTCTGGATACAGAATTTTGGCAATGCCATGGATCATGTGATAAGCCTCAATTCGTTCTCAAAAGACCTTGCGCTTCCCGGTTTCCGATTGGGCTATGTCTATGGACCTAATGAAGTTATTGAGCAGATGGCGAAGGTCAAGGCATTTACCTCCATCTGCAGTCCTACGCCATCACAATACCTCGCATTGGAATATTATAGACGTGGATTGAAGGAAAGATATCTATCTAGCGCATTACCGGTATATCGAAAGAGAAGGGATGCCCTTTACGAAGCCATCATCGAGCATCTTCCAAGAGCAGAGGTCTTCAAACCCGTTGCTGGTATGTACCTGTTTCCTGATATTTCCCCATATCTGAGGGACCTTTCTATGAACGACGTCGAATTCTGCATCCGCATGGCCGAGGAGGCCGAAGTAATAACGGTTCCTGGCTCGGCCTCTGGACCGGCTGGCTCAGGTCATCTAAGGTTGTGTTTTGTAGTAGAGACTGAGGATAAGCTCAAGGCAGGCATAGAACGCATGGCCAGCTTCATCGAATCGTTCTAACCAAGGTCTAGTGTTCTTGATGCCAGCGTTCAGGCGAACACCCCGGTTTGACCAAAGATCAACCGTTCTGAGCTCAATGGAGATAGCTTTACATGTCCGTAGCTTTCGTAGAACTCCATTGAGGTATTACCCTTATGTCTGCCGCCAACATCCTCTTGCCATCCGTTATCAAAGGGTTGATTTCGACCTCTCCGATGGATGGATGATCATACAACATGTATGAGAAAGATGAGATCATCGATGCTAGGTCGTTCAAGTCCAGCCTGATACCTCGCCTGTATCCTTCGAGTAATGGTTTCATCCTCAGGCCGTCGATCATCCTTCTCGCTTCTCCTTTGCTAACAGGAGCGATGCCAACCGAATAATCCCCCAAGAGTTCCGTGTACGTTCCTCCAACACCAAAGATGACGGTTGGCCCGAAGGCTGCATCCGTGGTGCTCCCCAATATCAATTCTAATCCCCCCTTGATCATCTGTTGTACCAAGATTCCTCGAAATGGTATCCTCATGGCGGATTGTCTTCGCCTCAGCTTCCTATACGAAGAAACCAATCCTTGCGTGTTCATGACGTCCAAGATCACACCCCCCAATTCCAACTTATGAAGAATCTCGCTTGACATCAGCTTACATACCAATGGAAAGCCCAAGTCCCGCGCAATATTCTTCGCCTCCCTTTCAGACCGCATGACGGAGAACTTGACATGCTCGATTCCATACTTCGCAAGCAAAGCACACTTATCCGTCTCATTCCAATCATACTTTGCGGAACTAGACGGGATGGTTGGCGTCGGGGGCAACTTGTAGCACATCGCTTCTCTTCTAAGCGTACGGTATTTCGCCAATGCCCCCAACGCTCTCACGGCTCTTTCTGGCGAAGGATAGCTAGGGACGCCTGCTGCGCAAAACGAGTCGTGATACCACTTTGCCATTTCAGATGCTCCCATTATGCCCACACACATGGGTCTGCCCCAGCGATGAAAGAGGTTGGCCATTGATTCCACGACGCCGCAGTCCATAGTTGGTGGCTGATGTGTAGGGAACGCAATCATCATGTCATACTCCGAAGATTCGATTACCATTTTGCAAGCTTTAATGAATTCTTCAGTCGTCGCAGTGGCCGATAGGTCCAATGGGTTGTTTGCACGTACAATGTTCCCAAAGGTCGCCGTGGAGAATTTTTCAGAAAAGACCGTAGTGAGCCTCTTGCTCATTGGGACCACAGAGAGTCCTATCTTTTCGCTTTCGTCAGCCGCTATCGCTCCAGTGCCGCCAGCGTTGGTTATTATTGCGACCCTATTTCCTCCCGCTTCAGGAAGCCTTTCGAACGCAACACAGTAATCTACCAATTCCTGCAACGAATAGGCTTCTACAAGCCCAGCCTGGCGGAACGCGGCCCGATATATCGAATAATCCCCCGCCATGGAGGCCGTATGTGTGAGGGCAGCCTTCTGCCCGGTCTCGGTCTTGCCCAACTTGAGCACTAGGATCGGTTTCCTTTTGCTTGCTTCACCGGCAACCGAGAGAAATCTTCTTCCATCCTTCAGTCCTTCAAGGTATAACGCCATGACCTTAGTGGCATCATCTCTTGAGAAATACTGGAGAACGTCTTCCACCGAAACGTCTAGCTGATTACCTACCCCCACGATGGCCCTAACGCCCACTCTAGACGTCCACAATTCTTCTGCTATGACTTCCCCAAGATGGCCGCTCTGCGTTATTATGACCACGCCGCCCCTCTTAGGTTCCAAAAGGGACTTTACATGCTTGCCAGAAGGAAGCCTTTTCCTAGTGGGTAAGAACAGTGTGTCCACCCCAGACAGGGGGTCCAACAGCCCTATCGTATTCGGGCCGAGCACTCGCGTACCATATCGCACGGCCTTCTCATGTATGATCCTTTCTATATCTGACCTACCGGCCTCTCCGAACCCACCCGAAATGATCAGGATGGCCTTCACTCCGATTTGGACCGCTTGGTCGACAAGTTCCACTACAGAGCTGACAGGTACGGCCAATATGAGGAGCTCCGGTCTAACCGGTAGAGACACCAGGTCGCGGTAACACCTACTGGAGCCCACCCTATCATATTTGGGATTGACGGCATACACTTCTGCCTTCAGCACACCCCTTCCGACGTTTCGGCGGAGTTTCTGGTAGATTATCGACCCCACCTTGGATTTATCAACCGATGCTCCCGCGACGGCTATGACCTCGGGAGTGAAGAATGAGTCGAGTTCAGCCAAACCATCATTCAATTTTCATTCCTGAGATAAGTACTTGACCCTAGGCCTTGACATACATCACCTTCACTTAGGCACCCTACGGCTGCTCTATGGATGTGCAGAAAACAGATTTCAAACTTTATCTAATCCTTAATTAACATGGACCGCGAGATTATCATGGTAAGACGATGGTAGTATCCATAGGGGATAAGGCCCCTTCATTCTCGCTATTCGACCAAGATCGCAAGTTAAGGTCGTTGTATGAATTCTGTTCTAAGAGCAAGGTCGTCTTGGCCTTCTTCCCAGGCGCTTTCACATCCACTTGTACGCGTGAGATGTGCTCGTTCAGGGATTCCGTCGCTAAACTCTCAAGACTGAACGCCCAAGTGGTTGGCATCAGCGTAAACGACCCCTTTACACTTAAAGGCTTCGCTGAGAGAAATTCTTTGAACTTTCCTCTCTTGAGTGATTATCGCCGGACCGCCATAACAGAATATGGCGTTCAACTGCCCGACTTTGCGGGCCTTAAGGGTTACACTGTTGCGCAGCGCTCAATCTTCATAATCGACAGGGACGAGAAGGTGAGGTTCTCATGGGTGGCAGCCGATCCAAGCATTGAACCCGATTATAAGCTCGTCGAAGAAGAGCTGAGAAAGATCGAATGATTTAGTCCACATCTTTGATGTGCTCAGAGGTCGGGCGTCGGCTTACATGGTGTCGCATTCCTGCCATGGTCGAGCCCATCTCTTGGGCTATGGTAGCAAATCGCTGCTAATTACCTGCATTCTTATCCGATACGTTAATATGAATATGGAGTAAAGGGAAGGCCCCACCGTCTAATCAATACTGCTTGAGACAAAGGGTGGAATCGTAGACATCAGCACGCATAACCTGGCTGCCGCCATTTCACCAAACGGTAACAAGTTCAGACGACATTATGAATTACGTTGTGGCAAGTCCCTGTGGAGGCCGACCCCACACGCTACGTCTATTCCATCTTCGGAGAATTCTTGGAACATTGTACGTCTCAAGGACCGGCGTTTCGACACATATGTTAATGACTCATCCATCATGGTCTTCATAACCAATCAGTCCTCCATCTATTCACCCAGAAGGTCGTTTCAAACGGGTAGTCCAATTGACCATCAGAATGTTCGTTCACTAACTTCCTGGATAACATTACCTGAACCTACATCGTTACATGGTCCTGGAGGTTCGCTTGGAAAGACGAGGGGCTAGTGATGTACTTATTCACTGTTATTATATATATAGTAAGAGGTGTATTTGCTATAGCCTTATTAGAATATTAGAAACTAATAATGCCAGGAGAGAGCGCTTGACACAGATCACTACAGAAAAGGAAGACGAGAAACTCGAAAAGGGCAACAACTTGTGCATAATCCTGTCCAAAGGAAGCTTGGACATGGTATATCCGGCCTTCATGATAGCCACCACAGCAGCCACCTTAGGGAAGGAAGTACACATGTTCTTCACCTTCTGGGGGATGAATGCCATCAGCAAGAATACCTTCGCCAGTCTAAAAGTATCTCCTGTGGGCAATCCAGGGATGCCTATGCCGAACATACTGGGAATGCTTCCTGGAATGACTGCCATGGCCACCGGAATGATGAAGGGCAAGATACAGAAGGCCAAGGTGCCTTCCATCCCCGACATGATCAAGACGGCCAAGGAGCTGGGTGTGAAGTTGCACGCCTGCTCCACAACGCTCGACGTCATGGGTATAAGAAAAGAAGACCTGATACCAGAGGTTGATGACATCGTTGGCGCGGCTTCGATGTTGGCCTTCGGAGAAGGCGGCCAGATAATTTTCATCTGAGTGAATGAAGATGTCCGCCGAATCAAGAAAGATAATCGACTCGAGAGGTAGCTTCTGCCCCGGCCCAATCACGGACCTTTTCAAGGCGTACAGACAGGCCAGCTTAGGGGACGTGATAGAGCTATGGGCCACTGACCCTGCCGCCAAGGCCGACGTGACTGCTTGGGCAAACAAGAGCGGAAACCAAGTCGTAGAAATCGTCGACGAAGAAGGATACATCCGGATCGTCGTAAAGATCACAAAGAAGAGGTAAGGCCTTCTACATGCCTCGCCAACTTCTAGTCTTGGGATCCGGCACCGGAGGTACCCTAGTGGCCAACCTATTGGCCAGAAGGTTGGAGAAGGAAATAATCCAAGGCAAGGTATCCGTGACCCTCGTGGGCGAAGGACCTGACCACTATTTTCAACCAGCCAACCTAGAGATAGCCTTTAAAGGCGTTTCGCCACACAAGTTCTCCAGACCGGAAGCTCATCTTCTCGACTCTAAAGTCAATTTTGTGCCAGAGAGGGCGTCCAAGGTCGACCTACGGGACAGGTCCGTTACCCTAGGTGAAGGGAAGCGAATCAGCTACAGCTACATGGTGCTTGCCACAGGCGCTATTGCCAAGCCGGAGAAGATGCCGGGCCTCATGGAAGGCTCGTTCAATTTTCACACAGGCCCCAACGACGCAAGAAGAGTGTGGGAGGCTCTCCAAAATTTTGAAGGTGGGACGGTGGTCGTAGCTATAGCTGGCATCCCACACAAGTGTCCGCCTTCTCCGAACGAGGCCATCTTCATGCTGGATGGATATTTCAGGAAACGTGGGATCAGAGATAAGGTGAAGATAAAGTTCCTGACGCCTTACCCAAGGGCCTATCCCTCAGAGGAGATATCTAAGGTCGTAACGCCTTTATTCGAAAGGGCTGAGATCGAAGTACACACTTTCTTCAACATGGAATCCGTGGACCCTTCAAAGCGCAAGGTTTACTCGATGGAAGGCGAGGAGCACGATTACGACTTGCTCATAGCCGTGCCACCACATCAGGGAGCCGACGTCATTCTGAATTCCGGCATAGGAGACGCTGAAGGCTGGATTCCAGCAGATAGGAATACCATGAACGTCCAAGGTTATGATGATGTCTATGCTATAGGAGACGCGACGGCCATTCCCATATCGAAGTCAGGGGTGGTCGCTCACCTTCAGTCTAGGGTCGTAGCTCACAATCTGCTGTCCGACTTGGAAGGCACAGGTAGAAGGTTGGGGTATAATGGACGGATCAACTGCCCGATGGAGGTCGGTAACAATCGGGCGATCTTCGTATCGGCTACATATAGCACCCCACCTGTTAATCAGACACCTTCGCTAATGAAGTATATCATGAAACGCTCGTTCGGCAAAATGTACTGGAAGGCCTTAGGTGGTGGTTTGGAATGGTTGTTTGACCTCTACTTTGGCAGCACTAGCTACCCAATGGAAGTCACACCTGAGATAACGAAACCCACAAGGGGAGTCACGGCGAAGGCAGGTGAAGCTATAAGTGGCTGATGCAGAAGACAATGCCATGGAGATGGAACTATACAGGCTCCAAGCGGAGTTCTGTAAAGGCATGGCCCACCCCAAGAGAATAATGATACTCAACGTGCTCAAAGAGGGCGAGCTGACGGTCAACGAGCTTAGCGGGAAGACCGGCATTCCCCAGTCCAACTTATCTCAGCACTTAGGTCTTCTCAGACAATTGGGCTTGTTACAGACTAGGCGTGACGGTTTGAACATTTACTACAGCATAGCCGACAAGAGGATAGTTGAAGCCTGCGAGTTGGTGAGGGAAGCCATAGGCGAAAGGGTCCGCAAGGCTAGCAAAGCTATACAGGTAAAAGGCTGACCTCAATCTTAGCTATCGAAGAGCCCACGACATGTTGACAAGTCCTGATAGAGCATCCGCTTGAAGACAGGCAAATCATACCAGGGCGTTCCTGAAACCCCTTCTCAAGTACAATCCAAATCCAAGCCCCACGACGAGGCCTCCTAAGTGCGCACCGTGGGCTATGCCCGACGGGCTCGGTAGGCCCGCGAAGTCTAGCAGGCCATAGAGGGTGGCGAATGCCATCATGGGTAAGGGCAACACTCCGTAAACAAAGACGGTTAGGCGAGGAGTCAGAACTGCTAGGGTTCCGACGATACCATAGATCGCGCCAGAAGCGCCCAGCGCCGGTACGTATGGGTTGTTCGTTGTAACCATGTAGCCCACATTACCTATCATACCAGACACGAAATATATGCAGAGGAAAGCCCTGCTCCCCACCACTCTCTCCAAATATGAACCAAAGAAGAGCAGAGCTAACATATTGAGGAATATGTGGTCCACACTTGCATGTAGAAACATCGAAGTTACGAACATCCAAGGATAGTCAAAGGAGTATGCAGGTATGAAGGTGAGCGCCAGAGGCGTACCAAACATGTCTTGAAACGCGAAGGCCAAGGCCGTCACCGCCATCAGAACATATGTCCATTTGACGGAATAGTGTTCACGCATTCGGATATCTTCCAGCCTTCAACGATACTGAAAAGAGTTACTCACCTAGATTCTCTCCAGGCGGGGAGGACTAACCCCACATCGTTTTGTTTGATTATGAAGTAAGGTGTACGTGTCAAACGGTCCACCATCCTTGACGGATGATTCTTGAAGCGAATGGAGAAGATCAAGGCACCATAAAGTGCCTTGGGCACACATACCACGCATTGCTCGGATAGTCTTATGTATCGTCGTTTACTATCGATGACCTCACAGGAAGGAATTGTTCCGGTAGTGGTTACTGATGGAGCCGCCGCTAGTTTCATCAGGCTGTGCCAAACTGGATCCCTCAAAGGCCCCATTCTCTGGAAAGCCAACAGAGTCTTTTTAATGCATCAATCTTCAAAGACCTTTCCATCTCAGCTCCTTGAACAATTCCTTTGAGGTATTCCGTCGTCCTCTCCATTGTTGCTCTATCCACCGGAAATGGCACTCCATCCTTGCCCCCGTGTGCAAAGCTGAACTTGACGGGATCCTTCCAAGATGCCGGCTTACCATAAACTAGCTGCGAAACCAAGGCGAGGGCCCTTACCGTCGCCGGACCCACCCCTCTTAGCGCTAGGAGCTCCTCATAGGATCTCGGCTGTATATCATAAAGATCGAAGAACACCTTCCAGTTAAGGTCAGTCGGCATCTCATACGCGGTTATGTCCACATTTTGGAGAAGGTGCCCAGTCCACTTTTCGAGAGTAGTCCTAGGGCTCATGGCCCGGATGGACGAGATCAGACCGTTGGGGTCTTGCCTTACTAGGTCAACACAGGTCTTTCGGTTTTCCTCAGCTTCCGTTGCTGTCATATTAAGGACGTGTTCCCTCTTCAGGTCTCCGACTATGGCATCGTGTGGTTCGACGACGTAATCGTTTACATGTTCGGAAAGCCAATGGTACCTCCTTGCCGTGCCATCCTTCTCATTCATCCCTTGCTGGACTATCGCCCATGAACCGTCTTCGGTGAAGAAGAAAGCGTGGTGGTATAGAGGGTAGCCGGCTTGGATAGCGGAGTTATCGACCTTAGCACAGATCCTGCTTGCATATTGCAGTTCTTTCAGCCTTACGGTGGACACCCCAAGCTCGAGTCCTTTTGTAATGATCTCGTCCTTCGTATTCCTAGAAGCCATCCCTTTTCCTCCGGCAACTACAATTCCATGACGTTCCGGCCTCAGAACGTCTTTGAGGACGCCAGTGACTACCGTTGTAAGTCCCGATGAATGCCAATCGAACCCCAATATGCAACCGAAAGCTTGAAACCAATGGGGATCAGATATGTTTCTTAAAAAACCCTTCCTTCCACGTTCTTCGATGATGAGTGAACTTAATTCGTTGGCGAGGCTTTTCATCCTCTTCACCAGCCAACTTGGTGTATGCCCACTGTGAAGGGGAAGGACTACATGCCCAGTCTTTTGCATCAAATCTAGAGTTCGATGGTGTAGGATAAAAACATACCAGATGTCGCCTAAACCAACGGTAGGACGGACACTGTAGTCAGACCTTGAATGGTGTTCACTTTAATCATGCTGTCAGATATCGTGTACAGGAAGTTGCCTATGTACAAGGACCTAAAGACGAACTTGGAGTAATCCAACGTTCCGTTCCCCAAGGGTTCCTCCTGATGTGTGATCCTTCCTATGAGCGATATGTCCTCCTGTAGGGTTACGTTCAAGACATACGCACCCTGCCAGACGGGTCGCCCGTACGCATATGGTGGCACCTGCCCAGGATACAGCTCAGGGTCAACATACGCCACTAGGACTGGGATGACCAACATGTTTCTGTCCAGGTCGAATAGCAAAGCCTTGTGGTCATAAAGTGCAGGCGAGTCTGTCCCTCTATCGCCTATCTCATACTTCGATAACTCCACCGGGCTGCTTACGTTCGTAACATCAAAGATGGAGATCTTCATTCCTTGGTACCAAGCAAAGTCACCTTCTTCCGCTCCAACTGTATCCTTCCCTATACCAAGGATGTGATCATCGTCGAGAGGATGAAGGTAGTCAGAGAACCCCGGTATTTTCAGCCATCCAAGTATCTTTGGGCTAAACGGATCCTTGACATCGATGACGAAGAACGGGTCCACCTTCTTGAAAGTAACGATATATCCTCTGTCTCCTATGAATCTAGCAGAGTATATCCTTTCTCCGGGGGCTATATTTTCGATCCTACCGACTATCTTGAGGGAAGCATCTAATACATAAACATGGTTCTGCTGTTCGGACATGCCAGCCGCACTCCAAACCTGACCGGTCGTTGTAGCTACTCTCAGGTACCCCCGGTATTCATCTAGGGAGAATTGGTTCAACACACGTCCTGGCACTGAGCCTTCGGCGACTAATTCGATGTTTCCGTTTACTGCACCAATCCTGAACAACAGCGTTTCTTCGTAGAAGCCGGGCGAAAACCTCTGGACGTCGACCTTGGTCATCGCTAGGTAAATGTTCTCTAACGAAACGTAGATGGTGCTAGTGGCTCCCATGAGCACGGTCTTCGTAACAAATGGAAGCACGTCATCCTTAACGCTAAACGAAAGTACTGTCGTGAAGACGTAAGAAACATCCGCGGCTTCCGAATAATAGATATCAGATGCAGCGATTCTGAGGACTGTATCACTTGTAGATATGGTCGGCAACGGAATCATATCGTTAAAGATGTAAGCAGGGGTAGTGATCACGACGTAGACGAAGTCACCCACCATCCGCGAGCTGACGTAGGACCCATCTATGGTGATGTTCCTGACCAGCTCTGGCATCGACCTGTCTTGAATGTTGTAGACACAGACCTCTGCCTTGGAGGCGCCCCAAGCTTCCGGCGAAACCTCGTAATCGTACTTGAAGACGAAAACTATCAACTTATCTCCGTTGACAAATAGTTCCATCGGGGCCACCCCCTTCGGCCATATGAACTTGTACAGCACTTCAGCCTGTTGAGGCGGATATGCCTTTATAATGAGCATTTCTCGGTTACCAGTTGCATATTGCGTGCCTCTTATCAAGTAGATATAATCACCATCGGTCTTCACCAAGTCTGCTTCATCCACTCCGGCCACCTGCACGTTTGTCGTCGAATGGCCGACAGTAGCTTCAGGCGCGAGCCCCGGCTTGATTTCCATGGCAGGACCGAGCATCAATTGTGGCGGTCCCGTCAGAAATCCTCTATAATACCACTGGTTAGCACTCTGAACGTTCGTCCTGATGTAACTTTCTAGATGAGCATATGACGTAAATCGCTTAAGTGACACGGACCCCGAAACGGCGGACCCTCCAACGAGAAGGGCAAGTGGAATCACCATCGCTGAGATGACTATCAGCGCGGAGGCCAAGACGACGTATCCTTTTCTCATCGTCGAAATCAACATACCCTTCGTAGGCTTGGTGATATCATGTTATGGTTTAGAACGATCGTCTGGAATTCCCTTTAGTTGTTTCAATTGCTAGAACAAACCATACAAAGGCTTCGTACAATCACGCCATTGGTCAGCCATCTCACCGGTTCTCACAACATCCCACTAGAGCTACGAAGCACTCCTTTGTAGCAAATCGACCTAGACGTTTCCTTTACTATCGGGAACGATGACGTCGGTCGGCTTTATGAACTAGCTAAGGGAGGAGTAATAGCAAACCCTTGCTACCTACCCGGCTTTCAACTCATATGTTCAGGTCATCGAGCTTTCGGAAGCCTCTGCCAGCAAACCCTTGTTCAGAGCATAGTAGGTGGCGACCACGAAAGCGCCCACTATAAGAAACAGAGAAACCACTATGATGTAGACGATCTCGATGGGGATGGTCGAGTAAACATTCACGAAGTCAGTAACGGGCAAACCGCTCCAGCCGGATAGCACCACGTATGGATACCTACCACCGTCGTTGATCGTCTCTCCAGCGACGGCGGCAGAGATGGCCAGTGGAGCCAAGGCTAGTGCATACCTTGGCATGACGCCATGACCCTTGCGGACCCTTGTCCAGACTTTATATGCTACGACAGCGAGCGTCGTTACGAGTCCCATCTTTACAACGAAAGCATAGGAGAAGTCAGCTGTCGAAGAGGAAGTTCCCATCACATTTGCGAAGAGCAAAGGAGCATAATTCGAAAGGGCTAGAAAATACGTTGGGCCAGTCACTCCTTGAGCCACCAAGAACACAATCCCATAACGCAACCCCACATATCCGAACTTTGCGTTGACGTTCTTCTTGGTCGCAAAGAAAGATGTTACAACGAATCCACCGATGGATAGCGCCCCCATCCAAGTATGTAATAACAACGCCGGAAAAAGAGGGTTAGAGAATACCGCCATCCGCGCCACGTCCCGTAGGCCCTGTGACGCCAAGACGATGGCATAAGGATATGTGATTTCACTGAATATGAACCTAAATCCAAAGGGTATCAAGAACCCCGACAGCGCCATCACGAATCCTATGGCCGAGTGTACCGACGGCTTCACCTTACCCCACGTATACCAGAATAACGCAATCGTCGGTATCCTAATGAAGATGGAACTTAACGATATGAGTATCGGATAGTAAAGGATGTCAGTAACCATGGCCATAAGAGTGGGGAAGAGACCAGCTAGCACGATTGTTATGACCGTCCCCCAGACCCCGCTAAACAGCTCGATCACGATCAGTATCTTTAACACTCGCCTGCTCAGCGTTTCAAGCTCGTCATCTCCCCTACGCCAGCCCAAGAACCTCATCAACGCGGAGATCCATCCTGTACCGATTGTGATATTGACTAGAACGACGTGAACCAGCATGGCCGCCCCCAGTAACACGAACGCCAGCAATTCCGTCCCGTTCATCTATGAGCCCTCACGCTTTCCGGATGACCTACCAAATCTTGACGGACGAACGGCTAGCACATACATTCCGTAGACTCCCGCTATAGCCATGGTCACGAAGACCCCAACGAAAGCCACCATGACGGTAGCATCCAACGGAACAGGGGTGACCACATCCTCGGGATGAATAAGACCATAGACCGTCCACGGTTTCCTGCCCACCTCTCTTACGGCCCACCCTAAGGAGCTGGCCGATATCGATGCTATCGCCAGCATAACACAAAACAACATTACGACTCGTCGCTTTCCGAAAGGTTCCAACCTTCGTCTGATCGATCTGGACAGCAACGGCAGGTTGAAGACGAGGACCGTCAGCATAAGAACGGAAACGAGATCGACTACCCCCCAAACGATCTTGATATAGTATGCCAGATTTACGAAGCTCATATTGGATTCAGCCCTAGTCAAGTCGGTCAGGCTCACGGCCGCCAAGTCCAAAGAGCCAGCAGCACCGGGATCGTAGCCAGGCACGACCGTCCACGCCAGTTGCCCCAGTGTAGTGCCTCGGAGTGATTCCGTAAGGTTTCGGAAGGTAGCGAAACCAAGGATGGGGTGGTTGGGATCGCCATAGCTTAAGAATCCCAATATCGGATTGACTACATCGTTCTTTGCCCCTTCCATCAAGGCAAACTTCGTCGGGTCGTATGTGGCTACAGCCTTTCCCATCATATCCCCGAAAAGTGTGGGTTGCAGCACGACCATTATCAAGAGCAACGGAAGGATAACTCTAATTGCCTTGTAATACTTCTGCGAGCCCGTCCTGCAAAACTTGTATCCGAACGACGCTAGGGCGATCGTAACTCCTACTATGGTCCCCGCCGTTACATTATGGATTGCGCTAGCTAGGGCGTAAGGCGAACTCAGGGCTACCGACGGATCAGTCAGAGTGAGCCCTATGCTTCTTGCCACGTTAGGGTCTTGGATGATCTGCGCCGGATAGCCTTGGGCCAGGATGCCGTTTATCAAAGCCAACTTGACCTTAAAAAACGCTTGAGGGTCGACTACGGTCGGCCCATATTCAGGCAAGAAGGGGTAGATCGAAGAGGCCACCCCACCCGTCCCCCAAGGAACGTTGAGCCAACTATTGACTGCGGTTATCAGGACTCCTGAAATAGCGGCAAAGACGAAATAAATACATATCAACGCGAGACTGTACTTTGGTTTCACTTTACCTAAGGAAATGACGAACCAAAGCAGGAACACGATCTCCGCCGCGAACGCCACCAATTCAAGCGACAGAGGAACAAGTCCAAAAGTCGCTATCACGAAGATAGATCCCGGCCATCCCTGCACCAATCCGAACTCCACCAAGGTTCCAGTGATAGCTCCTAGCGTGAAATTGAGGGCCAACACCGCGGTCGTCATCTTCGCTAACCGGAAACAATCCTCGTCACCACTCCGCCACCACTTGTAGAGGAGTGCCCCTATCACAAGCGGAAGCCCTAACGAAAGGCTGAGGAAAAAAGCATGGATGTAAATACCTAGCGCGCTGATGGGCATCAAGACGGCGACGCTTTCGCTAGCCGCCAAGAGGACTCGATCGATGAGAACGAAACAGGATATATATCTGAATTGTGTTCATAGAATAATTAGCGAAGGTAGCAAGGAATGAGGTCGAAAGTTCAAGACTGTTTCATGGATCATACCTAAGTGATGCAGTTTGGAGTTCTTTCGGGTGCTTGAAAAACGTCGTTCAGTTCGCGAATATAGTTCCAAGCCCGTTGAAGAAGAGAAACTGGCGAGGCTGTTAGAAGCCGTGAATTCCGCTCCGTCAGCAGGTAACCTCCAAGCCTACAAGGTATACGTCGTCAAGGATGAGAAGAAAAGGAAGGCCTTGGCCGAAGCTGCCCTGAACCAAGAATTCGTGGCCCACGCGCCAATATGTCTAGTGTTCTTCTCCGACCCTCGACGTTCAGCGATCCGATACGGCGAACGAGGAGCTACCCTGTACTGCGTGCAGGATGCCACCATTGCGGCGACTTTCGCCATGCTAACGGCCGTTGCCCTAGGCCTTTCTACTGTTTGGGTGGGAGCCTTCGATGACGAGAAGGTGAATGAGGTTCTGGCTGTAAGCGGACTTCGGCCGGTGGCCATATTACCCATCGGCTACTGCTTGGAGGAGCCTCCACCCACTCCGAGAAGGCCCGTCTGGGAAATATTCGAGTTGTGTTGACGACCTTTAATCTCACAATCATCGCCCTTGTAAGGATCATCTGTGTATCGGATGAATCCTAAATATGGGTAGGGCATCGCCGTCAACCCTTAATTACCGGGCGCCGTAACACATATCTTAACATGAACGCAAAAGGGGTGGCAAGGTTCAGCGCTTCTGTCCCTCCTCAACTCTTGGATGAGTTTGATAGGATCATTTCTAAGATGGGCTATGACCGGTCCAAGGCCTTACAGTTAGCCATGCGAAACTTCATAGCTGAATACAAGTGGGGAAAAGAGGAGGAGAGTGAGGCGTTGGGTAGCCTCACCATCATCTACGATCATGAAGTTCAAGGTCTCGAGGATGCTCTGACGGACATCCAACATCACTACAGAGAGCTGATAGGTTCTGCCATGCACTTACATCTGAGCGACAGAGAATGCCTTCTCGTAATAGCACTCAGGGGGCAGGTTAGGTCCATCAGAGATCTAACTAAGGAGATCATAGCTAAGAGAGGGGTGAAGCAAGCCAAGCTTTCCATAGTCACATCTTGACCGTTAGCGTTCACCTCGACTTACGATCGGAAGGGCAAACCGACGGGGGATTCCTATGTCTGTTTCTTCTCTATAGGGGGCCTTTTCTTACCGCGGACGAGCAGGTTGGTGATCGGCCTTTCCGGGAACAGCCCATTCGGCCTATAAAGGAGTATCACCAGTAGCACCACCCCTAGGATTATATAGCCAAAGTACGATGAGCTTATCTGTAGTGGAATGTATTGTTTGACTTGGTCCACGACCTTATCTATGAATAAGTAAATGAGCGCGCCCGCTAGGACTCCTCTATTATTGCCGGCTCCACCTAAGATGACCATCAGCCAGACGACGAACGTCACTATAGGCTGGAATGCTGCATCGTTGACATAAAGTGTATAGAACGCATATAAGGCACCGACGTAGGCCGCCATGGCTGAACCTATCATCAGAACACTCCTCTTCGCCCTCAATTGGTCTTTTCCCAGCGCTTGGGCGGCTTCCTCGTTATCTCTTATCGACCTGAGCATCCTGCCGTAGGGCGAAAACCCTATCCTTTCACACATGACGTATAATACCAAGGTCGATGTCGCGAGGAGGGCGATGAACGTTCCTATCCTGAACAAGTACCCTTCGGCCCACGCAAATGGGTCTGGCAGAGGGGTGCCATGCGCACCGCCGATGATCGGTTCATACACCCTCACAAAGACTCTGAGCAGTTCCCCGGATACGATGAGGGTTATCCCCAAGTAATCCTCTCTCAACCTTAACGCTGGAAAGGTCACCAAGAAGCCCAAGGCCGCCCCGATCGCGACGGCGATAACCACGATTATCAAGAAGTATTCCAATGCCAATACTGGATTGTTGGCGAAAGCGCCGTTGACGATGCTAACGACGCCGAAATCCGCCGGCCCAGCATTAGAAATACCCAACAACCATCCTCCTAATCGAGCTCCCAAGGAACCTGCCACAAAGGCCCCCCCGGCATAGAACAGCACCTTTGCGAAGTTCGGAAGGCCTGTATAGCCGAACTCCAAGTTCAGACTGAGAGATAACATGGCATACATGAAATAGAACGTCAAGAGATCCAGCCCGAACAGGACGACGTCGAAGACCATGATACCGCCTACTTCTTCCTCACGTTCAAGCCCGTCAAACCTTGGGGCGCGAAGAGCAGGGTCACTATTATGATCACGAAAGGTATGGCGGCCCTAAGGTTGGGTGGAAACCCGATCGTCTGGGTCAGTATATACGTGCCCATTTCTTCCGAGAAGCCGATCACATACCCACCCACAACCGCCCCTCCTATGCTCCCCAAGCCTCCTAGGACGGAAGCCGCAAATATGCTCAGGAGCAAGGAGTAACCGATATCAGGTGACGCCACGAAGAACATCAACGGGAGAAGGCTTCCGGCGATGGCCGCCAGCCCACCAGCCAAGAACCAAGCTACAGCATACATCTTCTCGACGTCTATCCCTAAGCTCAGGGCTAAGCTCGGATTTTCTATCGCCGCTCGCATGGCCGTACCGACTTTGGTTTTCTTCATCAACAGGAAGAGTAAGATCACCAGCGAAGCCGTTAGGATGGTGGCCCCCAAAAAGATCGAAGGCATCCCCCAGACCACCACATCCTGAGGTTTCCAGAAAAGGTTGAAGAGGTCTACCCTTAGATACAGTTGGAATACGTCCGTCACGACATACATCAAACCTCTCATTACTATCGCCAAAGCTAGAGATGCGATCATAAGAGCTGTAATGGAAGCTCCACGGTTCGAGAGAGGTCTGAAGACCAGCAGATAACTGAGCAGGGCCACCACGCCCCCTATTAAGAAACTGGCAGGGAGTGTGACGTAAGCCCCTAATGGTATGGGGAGGCCATTCACCATGACGATCGCTGCGCTAGAATACGTGCCGATCGAAGCTAGGTCCCCATGGGCGAAGTTAGGCAATTTCAGTGTGATGTATGTCAACGTCAAACCGAGAGCTAACAGAGATATGAGACCGCCGTAAACCACGGAGTTAACCAATATGTTGACGTCGAACACCAAGTGCGACTTCCTACCGGAGGTTGACGTTATAAATGTTTTAAGTATGACGAACGGCATAAAAAGGTCATCCTAGTAATAACCTGAGCAACAAAGTTTAAATATCGTCAACAACTTACGTGAGGGCCTAATGGGCGTTCCGAGAAGAAAACGTGGAATTAGCCGATTGGGGCTCGCGACCAAGACGGTCGCGATCATAGTGATAGTCTTAGCGGCCGCTGTTGGGGGGGTGGCATATTACTTCTTAACCAGCCAGCAGGTGACCGAGTATCCGATCGGTGCCCTTCTCCCCCTTACAGGCGACTTGGCCGCCTTCGGAAGAGGTTCTAGCTACGCCATCCAGCTTGCCATTGAAGATGCGAATTCCTTCGCCCGGAGCAATGGTAAGAACGTCAACTTCACGCTCATCATCGAAGATAGCAAGACGGATCCCACTACTGCATTACAGAAGCTACAGTCCCTGGCCGCCAGAGGTGTGAAGGTCGTCATCGGTCCTATGGCTAGCAGCGAAGTCAGCGCGCTGAAAGATTACGCTCAAAGCAATCAGATCGTCGTCATCAGCCAGTCTTCAACTTCCCCCAAGTTAGCCATAGCCAACGACACGATCTTCAGGGTTCCCCCAGCTGACGAACTTCAGGGAAAGGCCATCGCGAAGTTGCTCAATAAGCTTGGTATATCGAGAGCGGTGTCAATAGTTAGAGATGACTCTTGGGGAACAGCGCTTTTCGACGAGGTCAAGAAGAACTTTGTTGCAATAGGGGGGGCGATCGAACAGGTGAAGTACGACCCTTCAAAGAAGGACTTCAGCGCGGAGATAAGCCTCCTTGGCCAGATGGCTCAGAGCACGAACGCTCAGGCCGTCCTATTCATTTCGTTTGATGAAGCCGCCACCTTGGGTGCGAGCGCCGCGAAGGATAGCAGGCTTTCATCCTTAAGATGGCTTGGATGTGACGGGGAGGCCTTCAGCGACAATGTGCTGGCAGCAGGGCAAATACTAGCTTCCACTAAGTTCATAGGAACAATCGCGGGGAGCTCTGGGTCTACGAAGTCTCAGCAGTTCAAGCAGGCCTTCACTGCCAAGTTTGGAGTTGAGCCAAGGGCCTACGACTTCTACGCCTATGATGCAGCTTGGTTAGCGGCCATGACGATCCTACAAGTAGGAAAATACGATGGCTCGGCCGTAGCCGCCGCAATCCCCTCTGTAGCCGCCTCTACGGAAGGAGTAACCGGCAACCTACAACTGAACCAGTTCGGAGATAGAGCATATGGCAGCTATACGATATGGATGGTAGTCTCCGAAGGCGGGCAGCTCAAGTACGTGGACGCCGGAGGCTATGATGTGGCTACCGACACGGTGACCTTAACTCGATCGTAGAACCGGACAAGTCGATACGCCGCTCGGACCCACCATCTCTTCTTTCTGTAGTCAATCTATCGAAAAGATTCGGCGGCTTGGTCGCCCTAGATGATGTTTCGATCGATGCGAAGAAGGGTGAGATAACTTTACTGATAGGGCCCAATGGATCTGGCAAGACCACGATGATCAATACAGTTTCTGGGAGCTTGAAACCAGATTCTGGCAGGGTTTTGTTCGACGGCCGGGATGTGACAGGGCTACGCCCACATGAGATGTACAAGCTCGGGCTGACTCGTACGTTCCAGATCCCTGCCGTCTTTCAAAGCATGACCGTCTGCCAGAACGTCATGACGGCCTTCAGAGATCAGAAAGGAGAAGGCCTTCTGGGAGCTATCAGGAAGACGTGGGCCGAACAAGAGGAACGATTCTTTGCGGAAGCCATGGACATCCTAAGGTTGGTGAGCTTGGAGGATTCATGCTACAGGCTGGCTAGCACGCTCAGTGGAGGTCAGATGAAACTTCTGGAGCTAGCGAAGGCGCTGGCCAGCAAGCCAAAGATGATACTTATGGACGAACCCATAGCCGGGGTCCTGCCTTCGCTTTCACACGACATCTTCACACATATTGTGAAGCTTAAAGAAGATCTTGGACTGACCTTCCTGGTAGTCGAACATCGACTGGATATCGCCCTAGATTACGTCGACTACGTCTACGCCATGCACCAAGGACGGGTCATAGCCAGCGGTTCTCCCAAGCAAGTGATGGAAGACGGGTCTGTGGTGGAAGCCTACCTTGGTGGATGAGGCTCTTCGCGTAGACCATCTCACTGCAGGTTATGGTAACCTCAAGGTAATCAACGACATTAACATAGTTGTTAGCCGTGGAAGCCTAACGGCCGTCATAGGCCCGAACGGTTCGGGAAAAAGCACGTTGCTCAAATCGATCGTGGGCCTGGCTTCCATACACCAGGGTGACATCAAAGTGCATGGAAAAACTTTGACCGGCTTGAAACCATTTGAAATCGCCAATATGAACGTCGCTTACCTACCTCAGACTAACAACGTCTTCACCAAGCTGACGGTGGATGAAAACCTAAAGATGGCAGGGCATCTACTGTCTAAGACGGAGGCAAGAGAAAGAGCGTCCAAGGCGTACGAATTCTTCCCTATGTTGAAGTCCATGAAGGGGCGACAGGCCGGTTGGTTGAGTGGTGGCGAACGACAGATATTGAGCTTGGCGATGGCGTTCGTCAGACAGGCGGAATTGCTACTCTTGGATGAGCCCACGGCCGCCTTAGCTCCCAAGGTAGCTTCACAGGTGGTCGATAAGATCATTGAAATGAACACGAAGTTGGGAACGACCATAATATTGGTGGAACAGAACGCCTTGAAGGCGCTTGAAATATCCGAGAATGCCTATCTCCTTGTCGCCGGCAGAGTTTCATATGAAGGGCCCTCCGAAAGTCTACTCAAGAACTCCGAGCTGGGCAAGATGTATCTCGGTCTGAGACCCCATTGAGGTTAGAAATGCATGCCAGTTCGATGGCTAACGGAAGATGTGGGGATAATCGAACTGAGAACTAATGTGGGGGTAATTCGTAGGGGCGGCGAATGTACTCTCATAGACTCTGGCTTGGACGAAGATGCTGGAAGGCGCGTTCTAAAGGCCCTTTCCGAAGAAGGATTGAGAGTCGTTGCAATATTCAACACTCATTCGCATGCCGACCATTACGGAGCCGATGCCTTTATCAAGGCAAGGACCGGAGCGAAAGTCATAGCTCCCTTTAGGGAAGCCCCGATCATAGAGGACCCTTGGCTGGAACCGTTCTATTTTTCAGGTGGGGCGTCGCCTCTGGGTCCTCTCTTGAATAAATTCCTGATGGGCCGGCCTTGTAAAGTGGACATAAAGGTGGAAGGAGGGCCGTTTGAAGTCGGTGGGATGACCATGGAAGCCATCCCGTTGCCTGGCCACTCGCCCGGGTTGATTGGGATCGCCGTTAAGTGCGTGTTATTCTGCGGGGATGCTTTGTTCGGTCAGGAGGTGATCGAGAAGCATAAGGTCCTATATCTGCACGACCCAGACTTGACCAGGGACAGCCTTGCAAAGATCAAATCGTTCGCCGCCGATTTCGTCGTCCCAAGTCATGGCCGGGCCCTAACTAGGGACCAAGTGGCCGAGTTGGTCGAGGCAAACCTGAAAGCCATCGACGCTTTAGATAGGGCCATGCTTGATACGATTACTTCACCCATGTCCGTCTCCGTCGCGTTGTCAAAGTCTCTGAAGGTTGTCGGACTCACCTTGAACGACTTGCCAGAAGCCATGTTGATGCGGGCGACGGCGCTAGCCCATCTGACAGGTCTTTCAAGAAGAGGGAAGATAAAGGTGGCTGTGGGAGAACCAGCTTCAGCGCTGGAAAACGATGTAGTCTGCGCACCCGCGCAGACTACAGTCAGCTAGGTTCGCACTTGCTTATCTACATGGTCGACCTCGGGCACGAGCCTTCCGAACCCAATAAGACGAAGGACCCCTACTATGGCGAGTGTACGCCGGCGACCTTGGGGTAGGGCCTAGCCTCCCAGATAGCGTCCAGGCCGCAGATAAACCTCGTGAGCCTCTCGATGCCCACCCCGAACCCAGCAGATGGTTTCACTCCTTCTCTTAACATGTCCAAATACCACCCATAATCCTCAGGTCGTTGCCCTGCTCGTTTCATCCTTGTGACCACTTTGTCGTATTCAAATTCACGTTCTCCACCAGACGCCGCCTCTCCATAACCAAGAGGGTACATTAAGTCGAAGTCCCTTAGTATTCCAGGTCTCGAAGGGTCTTCTCTATCGTAAAAGCCTCTAGCTGACAAAGGGTAGTCGTATATGAAGAAGGGCTGCGTGAACATGGAGGAAAGCACCTCTTCGGAATCCCACGGCAGTTCATTTCCATATGAGAGTTCGTAGCCAGCGACCCGCAACCTATCTATAGCTTCATCATAGCTGATCCGAGCAAATGGCTTCAAAGGAACCTCGAACGCCGGGTTAAGAGCCACGAGGTCTCCTTTGTCTTGTTGTTTCACATACGAGCAGACTGACACGAGTAGCTCTTCGGCCAAACCCATGGCTTTCGTGTAGTCCACATTGCTCAACTCGACATCGGCTTGAACGAATTCAGTCAGGTGTCTCTTGGTCTTCACCGTCTCCATCATCTCCAGCCTGACGTTGGGCGACATGATGTAAATGCGATCCAGGCTGGATGCCATCATCTGTTTGTACAGGATGGCGCTACTCATCACCTTATACGTCTTGCCGTAATATGAAAAGCCCACTTGTAATGCGCCGCGTATTCCAGGGTCTGTGACAGGGCCTATTATCGGAGGAAGTATTTCAACGAAACCTTCGTGATCCAAGTGCTCCCTCAGACCCCTGCAAACCAAAGCTTGAATCCTGACGACCCTGCGCATCCAATCCTCTTTGACTAAAAGATACCCTCTTTCAAGGTCATGTACACCGACTTTCTTCTGCGTAGTCATGGGCGAGTGTCAGGAACGGAGCCGACTGATAAACATATTGACCTAGAGACTGTCTAATTGCCGTCTCTTGCAATCCTAACTAGAACAAATCTTGTCAAAATGACGTATCAAAACGTCGCTAGACGAACTTGACCGAAGGACCCTCAATAGATTGATGACAGCGGCCGGCGGGAACGTTCCTCAAATAGCGAGGACGCATGAACTGCCACGAACTGCCGTCCTTGAACGACCCAAGAGATTAGGATGCTCTGGCGTGGTCAAGAGGCATACGGTCATACCGGATTATGCCAAGGTCGGTAAACCCGTGACAGCTCTTGTTCTTATTTCGTTTATGCTTGGTGTTAGCGTCAACCAAAGGCAGGTCGCCGAACAGATCGCCTTTATGCCCGACATCGAGGAGATATACATGATTTCCGGTCAGTGGCATATGATTACCAAAATACGTGGCCGATCCCTGGAGTCCATCGATTCGGTGGCGATCGACAGGTTGAGCGCACTGAAAGGCGTGGGAAGGACCATGACGTATGCTTCTTTTGGGGTAATAAGGGAAGGCTCTCTTATTGCGGCGGACCACGGGCCGTCGACTCGCTGACTGGCTGGGTCTAGGAACTACTCCCCAGTCTGCCCGTTGAAGTGACGTTACGCCTCCGCTTGAATCGCTCGAAGCTGGTTGACATGAAGCCGCAGGTGTGTTCTGGTTCGCGGTATTCAGATGCTGATTGGTGGCGACACACGTCGTATTAGCTGGAGTCCGTCCCGTTCTTCTGTAAGGAACTTGTCCGTAATCACCTTAAATGTGGAAGTGAACGCCATCGCATGTTGTGTCTCGAACATCTTTCTCTCCTGCTTCCGTATTCCTTGTTCGGTCGAGATGGACACCTTCGCTGACACGGGGCGGCGAAAGATAGCCACTTCCACCTTCGTCACCACAAGAGTGAGTTCCATGAGAATGGCCTCCATTCGGTAAGATGTCCTATCCTATATGGAAGAAGCGAAAGAAACGAGGAACACAGACTAAAGGGATATCGATACGTGGTCAGCCCGTCATTAAGGCGCTTCTCCATCGGCGTTAACGCGACACCGGTCATGAACCGTCATTCGGCCATATTATTACCTTTCTACTGCAAAGATGAGACTGCTTACCGCGTTGGTCGAACCCGACGATGACCAAGCGTTCGCGCCGCAAACGATCCGATAAAGCACGCCGTCCAAGTGACATGTGCATGCTGACCCTGAGGACCCTCCCTCCACCCAACGGCGATCAGGGAGGACGACTGTTAAGAGGGCGGAATAGACAATCTAGAAGGAAGGCCTACCAGCAGGTCAGCGGGGTTGCCAGGCGTACCTGTGAACGGCCGCGTCTGCATGCAGGTGATGTCAGGCCTCAAGTACCTTCAGCACGGATTCTCTTTTCAGTCCCTCGATAAGCCTCACCGTGCTAAGATATATCGAATCCGGTCCTCTTCTTACGGGCGTTCGCAACACGAAAGAACCATCAGGACGCATTTCATCAATTATCCCAAAGCCGGATAGTGCTTGCCCTGCACCCACTCCCACGAACAAGCCTTGCATTCTGTTCCATGGAAATCGAACCTTCCTTGAACTCCTTTCAACTACTACCGTTCCAAGACTGCTTCGTTCAAAGACCAACGACCAACCCTTCTGGCCTTTCTTGATCACCCTAGAAGGATGGATGTAAGTCGGACCGTAGTAGGAAATCCCAGCAAAAGACATAACCGTGCCTTGCAGATGGATCCTGATCTTTTTTGTATCTTCCAAGAAGCGCCAATATTGTAACATGCGACGTTCCGCCCTTTCATAGTAGTCTTTCGTGATACCTTTGGGCCTCTCGGCAAGGATGACTTTTTCCGGGCCGTAGGTGGCAAGCAGCCTCTTATGCAGGTCTTCTTCGCGGCTTCCCAATGTTACTAGCATGTCAGGTCTTATGGCAGTCGCAAGCCTCAGCTTGTACTCGACTCCGTTCCCTTCGACGAATCCATCGGTGTTCACTATCACATGCAATTCTGGCACACCGGGAGAGGCGCATGCCAACTCTTTCAGGCCATTTATCACAAGGTCTTGAAAGGAAGAAGGCGAGATAACCCCAACGAAGACAATTCTGTCAGCCTTAAGATCCCTCAGGTCCGACACTGGAGACCTGATAACGGTTGCACCCATGCATGTGGGCGGAGACAGGTCGCCTTGACCCAAGTCTCCATCGACCATCCAAACCTTCTTCCCGTCCTGCAGGAGGACGTTCGCCACGTACGTCGCGAGCGTGGACTTCCCCGTGTCGTTACCACCGAAGAGCATTATCGACCTGGGGACATGCATCTCAATGGCATTCCTTACGGAAGACCATATCCTCGTGCCCAAAGCTTCGTGGCAGACCTTCGCTTCGCCTCCCCTTCCAAGATGTGCAACGAAGGTCGCCTTGGTGAAACACTCAAAAGGCAATACCTTTCCCTTCCGTACGAAGACTTCGCGGCCATACATCTTCATCCCCAATACATGAGCATCTGCCGAAGCGGAGGAGACCGATGTGGGACCCCTCACGAGGAGTACTTCGGAAGCATCGACTACTAGCTCTTGGTGGGACAACTGGTGGAGAATCTCTGAAGGACCTCTTTAATCGTTGTCCCCCATGGCCATATTGGTCTGCGGACGCGGACTTGTCGGGATGCCCTACAAGGTTCCATAATTAGGAGAAGGACGACTTATGGTATGCACTTGACGAAGGAGGGCTCCGTTGTAGACATTCGGCGCCTTGCGATCTCCCACTTCGCAAGTCTCTCCGCCTAGTATCCTCCCCCCACGGCTGGGCCACCGGCGCCGGACGTACTCATGACCCAGATATGATAATTTCCCCCGATGTTGCACGAGAAGGCCAGATAGGCCCCATCGGGGGACCAAGATGGCTCTTGGGGGTTGCCTTCCAGGGGGCCTAATCTTGCAGTCGACCAAAACGTTAGGTCCCAAAGGTATATTCCGTACCCAAATATGGTGTCCTCAGCTACGTACACTACCGCCTTTCCGTCCGGTTTCCACGAGGGGGACGACCTCAAATTCAATCGTCCAGGGACATAGGGAACAGGAACCAATTCAGATCCCCGATATTGTGCCGTGGTCATCATGAATTGATACGTGGCATTGTTGCCGAATACGTCGGAGATCCAAACGTTGTATCCACCAAACGACTGAAGGGTCTCGGCTCGGATCTCGGGGACTGCATCCGAGTAGTAAGCTAGCCTGCCCCCGGGCCCCGCCGATGGTGCAACATAATTTCCATCATGCAAGGGCATCAAACCCCCCTGGCCGGACGGTGGTGACACCCACCTCAGTTCATACTTACCGTCCACCTCGGTAGCGTACACTATGCGATCTTCCGTAGCCCAGGTGGCGGAGGCTAGGTCCCCCGTTACGTCAATTGAGAACACGATGGACTCTTGGCGAACGTCGTAAACAGTTAGCTGAAGGGATTCACCTGACCTCAAGAACATGATGTAAGAACCATTTGGGCTCCATTGTGCCTGTCGAGGAGGAAACGTATATCGTTGGTCCCTCACCGAATTGGTCGTGCCATCGAGCTTTGCGATCGTGAACCCGGTTTCAATGCCATCGAAAGTCCAGAACACCAAACTCGACGAATCTGGACTCCAAGAAGGATACATGGCCATCAAACCTTTGCGGGATAACTGCCTCCTGTTGGAACCGTCGACGTTCATCACCCAAACGCTCCACGCTCCATCCTTATCGGACATGTAAGCTATCATGCTTCCATTGGGGCTCCAAACCGGAAAGCGATCATTCCAAGAGCCCGTCGTAAGCTGACGATAGGGTTGCGCTTGAGGCATTGTAACATTTTCAATGGCGTGAGGCAGCGGGATTTGGGGTTCCGTTCGCGCGAAGCTGAGAATGGCCACGCCTGCCAATATCACAAAGGAGACGGTTATCACTGCTGGAGCTAATTTCATCAAATGGACAGATACCATCGACGATAATTAAGGCTTCTCCCAGCCACGACCCCGACTAAGACGTTGATCGCGAGTTAATCAAGTGTGATGATGGGGCGTTGTGCTGCCAAATACGCTCAACAAGATGCCTCAAAGAAAGGATCGTCCAACTTAATCATGCTCCTCTTATCCTACACGGGAACTTCTCGCCAAACACCATGCAATCGTATCGCCCTAGTCTCTTGGTCGTGCCATCTTAAGTAGCTCGACGAGCTCATCGACCTTGTCCACAGGTAAGGATACCCCCTTTCTTGTGGCTCCAGTGTACTTTTCGCTTGACACGAAGAGCCTGATATCGATCCTCGTCTTACCATCACTGCCTAAAAACTTCGAAACCCTTACCTTGGAGCTTTCGCTTATGGCGACCTCCCCCACAGGCTCAAATCTTGGCTCACTCAAGGCTCTCCCCCGCCCATTGAAGCATTGGCGTCCTAATATCGTTATTCGGAATACGTTTCGGATGATACATATGTATCGTTGTGCCCTAATGCCTCACCTTCCATCACCTTCTGACCAAACATCAAGGTTATCTAGCCCATGGTCCACTCTTAGTATCGTGACCTGCGACATGATCATAAGGAACGCCCGTCTTAGAGGTCACGACGGGCTTCACGATGTCACCATCGAAGATGGCAAGATAGCTAGCATCTCGTTCGAAACGCCATCCACTGGAGAAGTTACCATCGATGCCGCAGGCCGTCTGGTGACCGAGTCATTTGTGGTGGCTCACCTTCACTTGGATAAGGTTTGGACGGGGAGGATGGTTACACAGGATGCCCTGAAAGCATACCAAGAAGACTCGATGGACACAAGCTTGGCCATACATCTGGCTTCGGAGGTCAAGAAAGGTTACAATGAGCAAGAGATAACGCAGCGTGTTCGTCCCCTCCTAGAGGAGGCCATCACGCACGGTGTAACTCATATGAGAGGCTTCGCAGATACTGATACAAAGGCCAGGCTTGAAGCCGTGAAAGCCTTGTTGAATCTGAAGAGCGAATTCAAAGGTAGGCTGGAGTTGCAGGTGGTGGCCTTCCCACAGGAGGGGATAGAGTCGGACCCCGGCGCAGAGGAATACGTCGAGAAGGCCATCGAGCTTGGCGCCGACGTGGTAGGAGGCATACCATGGCTCGAACCCACCGTTGACAAGCAAGAATCCCACATAGACAAGATGTTCGCTATCGCCATGAAATACAACAGACCTGTGGCTATGCTCGTGGACGATGCCGGCGATCCCAATCTACGTACCTTAGAAATGCTCGCCTCTAAGTGCATCAATGAGGGATGGAATGGCAGAGTGCAGGCGTGTCATGCGAGAGCCATGCAGCTTTACCCCGATGATTACTCAACGAGGCTCGCGAGCATTTGCAAAGCGGCCGACATCGGCATAGTCACCGATCCACAGACCGGCCCTCTTCACGCCAGAATTGACACGTTAATGGAGGCCGGGGTCACCGTGGCGCTGGGGCAAGACGACTGTTACGATGCTTACTATCCTTACGGTAGGTGCAAGATGATTGAAGTAGCCTTCCTCTGTTCGCATCTCCTCAGGAAGATGACTCCTAAGGACATGGACACCCTCTACGATATGATCACCATTAACCCAGCAAAGATCATCGGCATCCCCGACTTCACGCTGAGAGAAGGTCGTCCTGCAAACTTGGTCATCTTAGAAGCCGCATCCATCCATGAGGCCTTTGCATGTCAGGCCGAGCCAGCGCTTGTCATCAACCAAGGAAATGTGGTCTACGAAAAGATCGGAAGATAGGTTCATCTCTCCTTTGGACTTGTGAAAGACCCGATTAGTTTCATGAGGTAGGTCCCAAGATCGAGAAGTACTCTTTAATGAGCAATCCGTATATGTTTATCGCTTGAACATATTTCTCCAATTCTATCGTTTCCTTGTCTGTGTGTGAAAGCGATGGGTCGCCCGGCCCTAAGGCTATGCAAGGAACACCGGTGGAAACGTAGAATTGGTTCATATCACCTGAGCCAAACTTCGTGACCGCCCTTGGGGTTATCCCCACAAGGCGCAATGCCCTACATGTCGCTCTGTACAGCGCGTTCGCCCTTCCTGTCCGTACCGGTGGCACCCTATCTGTTACATTGATCCGTATATCGTCGCGTTCCATTCCTCGCACTAGCCCTTCTATATCCTCTAGCGAAAAGCCAATGGGAACCCTGATGTCAATCGTGGCTTCGCAGCGCGCAGGTACCACATTATCCGCCATTCCTCCACGTATCAACGTAGGAGTGCACGTATATCCCCGACCTTCGACCTTTCGCTTAAGGTCTTCGATGAATGAGATAGCCGCAAGTATGGCGTTCTTGCCTAGGGCCGGGCTTGACGCATGAGCGGCTTTCCCTCTGGAGATGACCGACAGGCATAACCTTCCTCTGTATCCCACGACTATCTTGTCATCGGTTGGCTCTCCGAAGACGGCCCCTGAGTACACGTATTTCTTTGATAGAAGATGTCTCATCCCGTTTCCGTCCCCCTCCTCTCCCACTACGGCCGCGAACATTATGTTAGTCAGTCCCGCTTTCACACTATCCGTAGCCGCCAAGCACATAGCCCCAAGCGCAGCCTTCGCGTCCACAGCCCCTCTACCTGTAAGCTTGTTACCAACCATACCGCAATCGATCTTCCCAGGTACGGTGTCCATATGTCCGCATAACACCAAATACGGCCCTGGTCCGTGAAAGGCTATGACGTTCCCGGTTTCATCAATCAACACTCGCTCAAATACGGCCTGTGATGTTAACCACCGAAGTAGCACCTTCGCTACCGGCCTTTCTCTTCCGCTCGGAGAATAGGCTCTGACCAAGCTCAGTAGGAGATGTAACTGTTTCCTTGACGCTTTCAATGGTCTCCCTCAGCAGAGAACTCCGACTTGAGCATAACGGCCGCCTCGCCAACTACTGACGCAGAAACATTAATGGGCGGCAAGAATCGTATTATGTTCATCCCAGTGAGTATCGCAAGGAGCCCCTTTGACAGCAACCCCTTCATTATAGGAGCTGAAGGCAACCTCGTCTCAACCGCCAACATCAGCCCGACTCCTCTGACTTCCCTGACGACGTTCTTGGGAAACTCGTTCATGACTGCCCACAACCTTGCTCCTTGCTTTTCCGCATTGTTCCACAGTTGAGTGGATATGATCTCATCCAGAGTGGCTCTTCCAGCAGCACATGAGATGGGGTTCCCCCCGAACGTCGTTGTATGCTCTCCCCTATCCCAAGTTGACCCGATTTCGTCTGTAGCAGTCACACAACCTATTGGTATGCCTGACGCCAAACCCTTACCGAGGCACATTATGTCTGGCTTCACTTTCGAACGTGTGTGCGCCCACATGACACCGGTCCTACCCAACCCCGTCTGGATTTCATCAATAATCATGAGAGAGCCTTTAGCTTGACACACTTCCTCCACTTCCTTTAGGAAGTTCGTCGGCGGGACCCTGACACCACCTTCCCCTTGGACTGGTTCTACTATCACTGCGGCTGTCTCCTCTCTTACAACTTGACCTAGCTGTGAAGTATCGCCATATGTTGCGAAGTCGACCTTGGGAAGAACGCTTTCGTATTCGCCTCTGTACTTGGCACTCCATGTCACCGATAGGGCCCCAATAGTCTTTCCGTGATATGCACCACGGAAAGCTACGAACTTCCTCCTTCGAGTTCGTTTCATGGCTAGCTTCAACGAGGCTTCCACGGCCTCAGCTCCGCTATTACATAAGAAGGCCCTCCCAAGATGTGCTGGAACAGCCTTAAAGAGAGCCTCGAGGAACTCCTCTCTGGTGTCGTTGTATAGACTTGCGTGGCAAACCATGAGCCGTTCGCTTTGTTCTTTGAGAGCACGAAGAACCGTCGGATGACAATGTCCCAATATAGCCACACCATATCCCGTGTTGAAGTCTATGAATCTTCGGCCATCCTTGGACCATACGTAAGCCCCTTCACCACTTGTCAATGTGATAGGAAACTTGGCATAAGAGGGCATCAACCGAAGATCCTCCAAGTTACTCGATGAAATCACCTCTGGTTACGACGGTCCCTGCTCCATCTTCCAGAGCCGCTTTTACAGGTCTGTCCAGCTTTCCACTAGATATGATGACCTTTGAAACACCATTTCTAATCGCTGCCGCTGCCTCTATGAGCTTCCTGTTCATTCCGAAGCCCACAGATGAGACGATCTCCTCCAGTTCATTAAACTCGATCCTAGGCAGGGGTCTGCCGGCCAAGAGGACGCCTTCAACGTCTGTGAGAAATAAGAGGACATCCGCTTTGACGGCTGCAGCTACAACGGAAGCTACAGAGTCACTATCCATATTGACAACGTGCGATTCTTCATCTAGGCCTAAGGGAGCGATGACAGGAACCAAGCTCATCTTCATCAAGTCGCAAAGCAGTGGCAAGTTGACGTCTGATGGCTTTCCGCTGTATCCTCCATCCATGACGATCCGGCGTCCGTTTTGAATCGATATTATGGCTTTCCTTCTCCTCGCCCTGACAAGGCAGCAATCCAAACCGCTTAATCCTATTGCATTCGCTCCACCTCCTACCAACGCCCCCACCACTTCAGCATTGACCAAACCTCTGAGCGCCATCTGGCACACCTTGAGGGTTTCAGCATCGGTGTAACGGCTTCTCACCCCCGCTGGGGATACTACAAACTTCTGCTCCACCCCCATCCTCTCAGCGTACTCTGTCACAACGTTTCCACCCCCATGTACTACTATGAATTTATGCTCCTTAATCAGAGAGCAGACATCTGAAGCTATAGCCTGGACGTACGGTCTTTGCGCCATTCTGCCCCCTATCTTGATCACGACGATCAATGGCATCACGTCGGATATATCGGAGGCATATCCACTCCCTCCGACTCTCGGAATCCATTCATGATGTTAAAGCATTGGATGGCGTTCCCTGCCGCTCCCTTCACCAGGTTGTCCATCGCAGAAACAAGTATCAGCCGCTTACCGTTCGGGCGCAATTCGAACCCCAAATCACAGTAGTTGGAGCCGACGGTCAGCTTGGGGTCTGGTAATCTAAACCCGCCCGTCTTGTCTTTAACGAGCCTTACGAACATCTCCGAGTCGTAGGCCGACCTCAGCAGCTTCCAGGCCTCGATCTGTTCCAACGGTTCGTAAGTCTTAAGATATACCGTGGCAGAGATCCCTCTGACCATATTCACTGCGTGAGCCGAAAACAACACTTCATGATCTCTAGCATTTCGCTTGTGCAAGAACGCCATCACTTCTGCGGCATGACGGTGGGATCCAAGTTTGTAAGGCCTGACGACGCCATACCTAACGGCATGAACATTGTAAGGCGATGGTTTCGACCCGGAGCCCGACGAACCAATCTTAGCATCTATTATCACATCTCCAGACTCTTCCAGCACGTGCACGAACGGAGCGATCGCTAGGATGGCGGCTGTGGCCATGCAGCCTGGATTTGCCACCATGGAGCTCGCCCTAATTTCATCTCTGTTCAATTCTGGCAAGCCGTAGATGAATTTACGCAGAAGTCCTTCGTCAGGATGAATCGCCCCATAATGCTCCACGTAATCCATCGGTGTAGGAAGACGGAACGCTGGGCTTAAATCCACGACTTTCAAGCCAGCTTCAACTAGCCGAGGCATCGCCTCGATGGATGCCTTGAGCGGGATCGACGTGAACACAAAGTCACTAGAGCTGATTACCTTCTCCAAGTCGTAATTTGTAAATCTTAGGTCTATTATCCCCCTCAGATGCGGATGGACTTTGTGGACGTATTGTCCTGCATGCTCTCTGGACACCACACATGCTATTTCACAATGACTATGCTTCGACAGTAGCCTGATTAGTTCTCCCCCGACAAAGCCTGACGCGCCTATTATCCCCACCTTCACTTTGAAACCACCTTCATAAGATAGTCAACTATCTTGTTTGCTACATCTACGCCCGATCCCGCGGTGGCACCTCTGAACTCCACATTAGAGTTGATCTCGTTGATCAAGAAGCCTCGAGGGCTTTCAAATGAATCGACTCCTACTACTTCCCCACGTACCAGTTCTGCGGCCTTCAAGACTTCTTCACGTTGGTCCGGTAGGAGGTTGCAAGGCTTGACCTCCCCACCTAGCGCTACGTTTGTCCTCCATTCTCCGGGAGGGCAGTATCTGTATATGCTTGCTACGACTTCTCCACCCACGCAGACTGAACGGATATCTCTTCCCGGGAGATTCACGAACTCCTGTAAGAAGAAGATATGGTCTTCCGGAGACGAGGAGCCCTCCCGTAGCTCCAAATAAGACCTTAGTGACTTAGCATCAGACAGCACAGCCACCCCTCTTCCCCAAGAACCGTTGAGTGGCTTCATGATGATCGGATACCCGATTCCCTCAGCGGCGTCCAAAGCCGCTTCTGTTGAAAATGTTACGACGGTCTTTGGATACGGGATTCCGGCCTTGGACAAGATGATCCCCGTGGAGAGCTTATCTCCGCACAGCCTTGCAGTCTCGGATGAGTTGATGACCTTGACCCTCATGGCCTCAAAGTACTCCGTCACACGTAACCCCTTGGAATGGCTTACGCATCTCTGGAGAGCCGCCTCAGGCTTCTCTTCCTTCGCAGGCAAAGGGAAGGGCCTCAATCTTATGTCCACGAGCTCTACATTCAAGCCTCTCGACAGCGCTTTCGTATGAATTTGCTTCTCTTCCCATCTTATTCTGTCAAAGAGGAGCGCGATCTTCTTCATGTGGTGCAGTTATTCTCCCCAATCTTCTTCGATCTTCGGTGCGGGAGCCAACCTCACTTCGGCGCCATCTTTGCTCTTGACTTCGAACTCCGATCCGCAGTCAGGACACGACACTATCTCTCCTTGGAGGACGTCCTCCGGGATCGGCACCCGCCCGCCACATTCCGTGCAGGATAAGTTCATACTAACACCTCCTTAGCCTTAGACAGGTTCCTCCTAGCCGCCATCAAAGAGGTCAATCCCCAAAGCTTAATGAAACCCTCGGCTGCCTTCTGGTCGAATGTAGAATCAATACCATACGTTGAAAGCTGCTTGCTGTACAGCGCATAAGGTGAAGACCTCCCCACGACCCTGCAGGTTCCCTTATACAATCTGACCCTCACTTCTCCCGTGACGAACTCCTGAGTCGAATCGATGAATGACCTCAGATCGTCGAATAGGGGGTCGATACACAACCCAGAGTAGATCAGCCACGCCCACTGTTGTTCCGCCATGGGCTTGAAGGTAGCCTGCAACCTTGTAAGCACCAACTTCTCCAGCTGTCTATGAGCTTCGATCAGCACCGTAGCGGCTGGGCACTCGTATACCTCCCTAGACTTTATGCCTACTGTCCTGTCTTCCATGTGATCTATCAACCCCACCCCACAGCTACCCGCTATTGTATTGAGATGACCCACTAGTTCGGAAAGCCTTTTGCGCCTTCCGTCTATGGCAACGGGGACGCCCTTCTCAAAACCGACAGTGACGTAGATGGGATCTGTTGGCCAGTCTTCCGGTGCGGCGGTCCACTCCAGCGCCTCTCTAGGTGGTTCTTGGGTAGGTTCCTCTAGCGACCCCCCTTCGACGGACCGGCCCCAGAGGTTCTGATCGACGCTAAAATAGGAGTGCTTCGTGGGGGCATCAAAACCCTTTGACTTCAAGTACTCGACCTCCTCGTCCCTGCTTAGACTCCATTCCCTAACTGGAGCGACTATCTTGAGGCTAGGGTTGAGCGCTTGTATCATTAAGTCAAACCTCACTTGGTCGTTCCCCTTACCCGTGCAACCATGGGCGACCGCATTAGCACCCTCCTTCTCAGCTACCATAACTAGCTTCGAAGCCAAGAGAGGGCGGGCTAGCGCGGTGCTCAGAGGATACGAGCCCTCATAGAGGCCGTTCGCCTTTATGGCATCAGCGATGTAGAAGTTGGCGAACTCCTCCTTGGCGTCTATCTGATGGTGGCTGATCGCTCCCATGTGTTCGGACCTCTTGGCGATGGCCTCGAAGTCCTCCTGTTGACCTACATCAACAGTCAGCGTGATTACGTCGTAGCCGTACCTTTCCTTCAGCCAAGGGATGGCGGTGGTCGTATCGAGGCCACCGGAATAGCCCAAGACGATCTTGGAAACCATTATGACGCGGCTTTGCATAAGGACAAGATTTAATTATTTCGGACAGGACTGGTCAGTTATGGTCGTCTTGCGACCGAAATTGGTCGGAACATCCATCGCTAAGGCCGTGAAGGAAGAACTGGACGGGGATTCCCTCCTCCAAGAGGCGCTAGCTAGGGGGATAGTCAACATGAGCGCCGTGGCGAGAACGTTAAAACCCGCCGTGGAAGCGCGGGTGGGTGGCGATGTTTCGGAGGTCGCCATCGTAACTTCGATCAAGCGTGTGAAGGGCGCTTATCGCAGGAGGGCGCTGGATTACCTAAGGGTGCTAGCGAAGAGTAGTGTAGAGGTTCGCACAGACTTGGCCATAATCTCTATCCAGTCCGGGGCTGAAACCGTCTCGAAGGTGAAGGAAGTGGCCATCAAGAATTATGCCTCCTTCGTACAGATATCAAGTAGCCCAGCAGCGCACACGTTAGTTTTCGACACGGGGCTCTTCGGATACGTAAAGGCTCGGCTAGGCGACGAGGGGATCTTGGAGGCTAAGACCGACATGGCAGCGATGATTATCCATAGCCCGGAAGAGATATCCAAGACCCCTGGCTGCATCGCTGCCATCTACAGCAAACTCGCTAGGACTGGCATTAACGTTGTGGATACAGTGAGCAACTATGTGGACACCATAATCGTTGTCAAGATGGCTGATATCGTGAAAGCTTTCACGGCTGTCACTGAACTAATAAACGAAGCCCGCAGGTCAGGTGTGGACCGGTAGCATGGCTAAGGGACTATACAGATCTAGGTTGGGCCGCGCCTTCGACCCCAAGTCTAGGCGGCTGATCTCCTCCCTAAACGTCGATGCTTCTCTCTTGGAATATGAGGTCGATAGCTCAGAAGCTCACCTTCTAATGCTGACTAGGGCAGGTTTAGTCAGGAAGGAGGAAGCGGTACAGATTGTACGGGCCCTTGAATCTCTTCGCGGTAAGAAGTTGCCGGCTGACGGCTACGAGGACATCCACGAATATGTGGAGGCCTGTGTAACGGAACTAACTTCTGGTGAAGTGGGGGGACGACTTCACACGGCGAGGTCCAGAAACGACCAAGTCGCCACCATCACGAGGATGAAGAGCAGGGAGGAACTGCTAGAGCTCGCTTCGAGGGTCCTCGAACTGGTTGAAACTTTGATCATCTTGGCCGAGAAAGAAGCCACCACCCCGTTGCTTTCGTACACCCACCTAAGGCAAGCTCAAGTCCAGACCTTAGGCCACCACTTGATGAGCTATGCTTGGCCCATGCTGAGAAACGCGGAACGGTTAATCCAATGTTACGACAGAACTAACCGCTCACCGCTCGGCGCCGCGGTTGGAGCTGGCTCCACTATCGAGGTCGATAGGGAGATGACGGCTCGGTTACTCGGCTTTGACTCGCTGATGACCAATTGTCAGGATGCGGTGCAAAGCAGGGATTTTGCTTTAGAGGCTTCATTTCTACAGTGTAACATCATGATCGACTTGAGCAGGCTCGCAGAAGACCTGATCCTTTGGTCCAGTTCCGAGTTCCATTACTTCGAGCTACCCGACATCATGGCGTCTCCATCTAGTGCAATGCCTCACAAGAAGAACCCGGACGTGCTAGAGATGATAAGGGCAAATACGTCATCATTGATAGGGAATCTGGTCGAGATGCTGTCTACAATGAAGGCTCTGCCCAGCGGGTATAACAGGGACCTGCAAAACGTTAAGGCCGCCCTCCTCGCTTCTTTTCCCGTGACTCGCGATGCCATCAGCTCTATGAAAGAGTGCCTCGAACGTGGCCATTTCTTCAGGAAGGAGATGAAACTTAGAGTGGAGAAGAGCGATGTCTTCGCTCTACCCCTCGCAGAATGGTTGGTCATCAACAAGGCCGTGCCATTCAGGACGGCCCACCGAATAGCCGGTAAGGTTTCTTCTTTTTCCCCGTTACAGCTTACTTCCCTCACGGAGATGGCTCCTTCCGAACTATCAAAGGCGATCGTATCAGCGAAGGGCCCGCATCTCACTCCAATTGAAGCGTCAATCCTCAAACAGTTCCTGTCCACCTCACTTGTGCTGAAGTCAACGAAAACACGGGGAGGTCCGTCCAGACGCGCCGTTCTAGAGGACTGCGTGAGGGCCAGGAGGAGGCTGGGCGTATTACGCCTTGGCGTTGTCCGTAGATCGCAAAAGCTTCAGAAATCGAAGAGGTTTCTTACGCGCAGCCTCCACGAGCTGTTCGAAAACAGTACTAACGAAGCGAGTAGCGTGATGTAGGCCGCGCTTTTCGGTACGAAAGAGCGGACCTCGTCCGGTAAACAGAGGCGAACGACGATATCCGGACGGCCCCCGAAATGATTATATATGCCCAACTTGGCGAACCACCTCCGCGTTGCCATCGTATGGTTTGCGCGGTTGCTATACGGCCGCGATCACCCCGCTTGACGATAGAGGCGAGATAGACGAAGAAGGGTTCTCCGACCTGGTGGATTTTCAGCTGTCAAACGGCGTCCGTGGGATAGTCGTGGCAGGAACTACAGGGGAGGGTCCAACCGTATCCTACGAGGAGAACGAGAAAATGTTATCCATCGCTCTGAACAGGGGGGAAGGGAAGGCCGCCATCATAGCCGCAACTGGCGGCAACGATACACACAAAGCCAAGACGATGACCTTAAAGTGCTGGGAAGTTGGCGCCAAGTCCGCCCTGCTGGTAGACCCCTACTATAACGCCCCAAGTAGCATTGAAATTCGGAAGGAGTACTATGAACCCATCGCCAAGGCTGTACCCGACATGACGATCATACCTTATGTTATACCAAGTAGGACAGGCACGCAATTGGCCCCAGAGGACTTGGCCCTTCTCGCTAGGTCTTGCCCCAACGTCAAAGGTGTCAAAGACGCTACCTCCTCAGCGGCCAACGCGGCCGCCATCAGATCTCTTTGCGGGCCGGGGTTCTGGATACTGTCAGGGGATGATGACAAAACGTTAGGCCTGATGACGGACCACCGGGTTCTTGCAGATGGAGTCATATCCGTTATCTCCAACATAGCACCACATCTTGTAGTGGAGATGACGGAGGCCGCCTTATCGAAGGATTTTCAAAGAGCGCTTAACGCAGAAAGGGCTTTGAAGCCACTGTTCGAATTGGTGACGGTCAAGACGGAGGAATTCGTCGATGGTCGTGTAGTGAGCGTAAAGGCTAGGAATCCGGTCCCCGTCAAGACGATGGCTAGACTGTTGGGAGTCCCTTCTGGTCCCTGCAGGCCTCCTTTGGGTAAGCTGACTAAGACCGGGTTCCTGAGAGTCTTGCAAGGCCTCCGTCAAGTCTGGAGAGATAACCCTGAGGTGCTGCAACCCATCGAGAAGGCCTTCGGCGTTTCCATCGAAGATAGGCTGTATTCTCCCAAATACCAGGAAGGACTTTCATATGACGGCTACTGACACTCACGAACAAACCATCAAGATATGTATAGCAGGAGCTACGGGACGGATGGGTTCGGTGGTGGCTCGCGAATCTGCAACACGCTTTCAAATAGTTGGCGCCGTGGCAGCTCAATCCGATCCGGCCGTCGGCCGATCTCTTCGCAGTTTGAACATAGCTCCTGCAGACGTCATAGTGTCGCCACCTACTGACATCGTGAAGGCGGCTGAGGATTGCGATGTCTACATCAGCTTCACAAATCCTGAGGCGGAGCTCACGAACCTTCCTGCTCTTGTAGCAATGAGGAAACCTCTTGTGATAGGCACTACGGGATTCACAGAGGACCAGAAGGGTCGATTCGAATCTATCATAACGCCTGTGCCCGCGGTGGTTTCTTCCAATTTCTCCATCGGTGCAAATTACTTGTTAGCTCTAGCGGCTTTCATTTCAAACCTCCCCGAGGATTTCGATTTCTCGATAATCGAGGCGCATCACAGCCTAAAGACGGATTCTCCCAGTGGGACGGCCAAGAGACTAATCGACATAATATCGGCAAGAAGAGGTTACACTTCGGTGGTTAGCGGTCGCAGTGGCCTCTCCAAAAGAACGCGGCACGAATTGGAGGCCTTCTCCGTCAGGGCTGGGGGGATCCCTGGCATCCATTTGGTGCTAGCCTCTGGGAGCCATGAATTCATCAAGCTCGAGCATAACGTCTTCTCTAGGTCTGCGTTTGCCGAGGGAGCTCTCTTGGCCGCTCGGTGGGTGATCGGGCGTCGACCAGGCATATACAGTATGGCGCAAGTGTTGGGGATGACATGACAAGAGCAGTCATCAAGTTTGGAGGAGCTTCTTTGGCGACCGGAGAGCGCATCCATGTAGCCGCCCGAATGGTCGCCAACTCGAGCTACGATGAGAAGGTGATAGTTGTATCCGCATCCGGCCGCACTACGGACCAGCTCTTAGACTTGGTGTCCAGCTTTGAAGAGAGAATGGATGAAATGGAATATGCGGAGATACTGTCTATGGGAGAAAGAACCTCAGCGAAGGTCTTCCTCTCAGCGCTGAAAGCGATGGGGGTGAACGCGGTATCGTTGGATCCCACATCCGAAGATTTTCCCATAATCACCGACGCGAACTACCTTAACGCCAAGGTGGACCTTCAAGCCACAAGAGAGGCATGTCAGAGGATTCTAACGAAGTGGCTTGGGCGTTCCACGGTGGTGGTGCCAGGCTTCGTCGGTCGACACGGAAGTCATACCACGGTCCTCGGCAGAGGCGGCTCCGATATCACGGCCACAGTCTTGGGGAACTGCCTTGAAGCCGACGAAGTAATACTAGTTAAGGACACACAAGGCGTCATGAGCGCAGACCCCGATGTCGTTCCCGACGCCCGTCCCATAGATAGGATCAGCATAGCCGAAACGTACGCGTTGGCCCAGGGTGGCGCCAAGGTGGTCAAGCCAGAGGCCCTTTTCTACAAAGGGGACAAGCAAAGGCTCAGGATCGTCCGATTCGGTTGTCCTCTGGAGGAGGACGGTACAGAGATAGTGGGGTCAATACATCCGACGAATCCATCTTTCGAAAGGAAGACCGGCCTGAGCGAACTCACCGTCGTGTGTGAATCAGGGCTTGAAGTGCTCAGCGAAGTGATTGGCCGCCTGGGCGTTGGCGTAAAGGGGGTGGGGACTGGTCGCACAACCATAACCCTATTCGTCTACGGAACGTCTTGGCAGGAACTGTGCCAGAAGGCCCACGGTATCAGAGGCATCAAGGCCGTTTCAGGGAGGAACGGCATAGGGTATGTCGATATAGTCCATCCGCGCCTCGTGGACGAGCCCGGTGTGGTCGCCAAGGCTGCGACCATGCTTTCACTACATGGCATAAACATAATAGAAGTGACCTCGAGCAAAGGAGGACTGACTTTCTTCCTAGAGGATGGGCTAGTGGATACCGCGTATAGGGTCTTGGTGGAGAACCTTGTGGTCGGGTGAACCCTTGGAAAGGCTTTCTGGGGCCTTCAGCAATAGAGACGGAGTCCTCTACGTAGAGGGAGTATCGTCTCTTCAGATCGCTAGGGAACTAGGCACACCAACGTATGTGACAAGTGAGGCTAGGATAAGGGCGAACTACAGAAGGCTCTTCAAAGCTTTCAGCTCACTGAAGAAGTTCAGGCTTTATTACGCAGTGAAAGCCAATTCCAATTTAGCCCTTCTGAGCATACTCAGGCAAGAGGGAGCCTACGCCGACTGCTCAAGCCCAGCCGAAATCTACGAAGCCACTTTGGCTGGGTTCAGTCCTGATAAGTTGCTCTATACTGGCAACTACATCACAGCTGAGGAGCTCCAATACGCTTTGGAAGCCGGTGTGACCGTGAACTTGGACGACGCCGCCATGGTAAGAAGGATCCCTCCTTCGTCGGTCCCAGAGATCATCTGTTTGCGGATAAATCCAGGCATTGGCAGGGGAGGCAGGGAGGGCTTGGTCTTCGCAGGGCCAGATGCCAAATTTGGATCATCCGAAGAAGTGGCCGTGGAGGGCCTTAAGGAAGCCAAGAGGATAGGAATAAGACGTTTCGGCATACATATGATGACTGGGTCCAACGTCCTCGAGCCTAGCTACTTTCCGCGCATCACCGGGTTATTGATGGATATCGCTGGGCGCATGGCCTCGAAGGTCGGATTGGAGTACGAGTTCGTGAACATTGGTGGAGGGTTCGGCGTCCCATATGCACCGGGAGAGGTGGAGCTACCCATAGAGCAAGTTGCCAAAGACGTAGTAAGTGTGTTCAAGTCGAAGGTGGACCAGTACGGCCTAGGCGACCCCGTGCTGGCCGCCGAGCCAGGAAGGTTCCTCGTTGCCGATTCGACCATCCTCCTGTCCAAGGTATGTCACATTAAGACCGAAACCAAGGTCTTCGTGGGGATCGATGCAGGGATGAATACGCTCGTCAGGCCGGCCCTGTACAAGGCTTACCACGAGGTCCTTGCGGCAGGTAAACTTAACGCACCGAAGGAACTCACGGCCAACGTCTGTGGTCAAATATGTGAGAATACGGACATCTTGGCGAAGGACAGGTCGCTACCGAGACTGGAAGAAGGCGATATTCTGGCCATTCTCAACGCTGGCGCATATGGTTTTTCCATGTCGAGCCAGTACAACAATAGACCACGTGCTGCCGAAGCACTCGTATCTGGCGAGAGGCTTGAACTGATAAGGAGAAGAGAGGACATTTCAGACCTGCTACGAGGACAATACGTTCCGCCGAGGTTGTTACGATGATACCGGATTACTCCAAGAATCTGGCGTCCATTCCACCATACCCCTTCGCCAAGTCGGAAGAAATGATCCGTGTGAAGCAGAAGAAGGGAGAGAAAGTCCTTGATTTCAGCGTAGGAGACCCAGACTTGCCTACTCCGAGCTTCATCATGGAAGCATTGAAGGACGCCACGGGCGACGACCATTATCGCGGTTATTCGAATAGCGCCGGGGAGCTTTGGTTCAGGGAAGCCGTAGCGGAATGGTATCGCAAGCGTTTCGATGTGAACCTCGACCCCGCTACGGAAGTCTGCGCTTTGATCGGGTCTAAGGAAGGCTTGGTCAACATCAGCAGGGCCTTCCTGAATCCCGGAGACAAAGTGCTCCACCCGGACCCGGGTTATCCGGTCTATGCTAACGGCGCTACGCTATTGTTCGGCGCCATCCCCATACCGTACGAGCCCGTCGGAATAACGGATTGGGACCCGGATGGCGTCAAGTTGGTCTTCTTGAATTACCCACATAACCCGACTGGAACAGTAATGCGTGGGGAGGTACTGCACGAACTGACGAAGTCCACATCTAAGGCCGGAGCCTTGGTCTGTTACGACAATGCCTATTCTGAAGTGACGTTCGGCGAGCATAAAGCGCCCAGCATACTACAGATAGATGTAGAGAAGAAGTGTTCAATCGAATTTCACTCTTGTTCCAAGACTTTTTCCATGACAGGGCTGCGGATAGGTTTCGCGGTCGGCAACGCCAAGGCCATAGCGGGGCTTAAGCTGGCCAAGAGCCAAGTCGATTCTGGACCCCCCAAACTAGTACAGCTAGCTGCGAAGGTCGCCCTTGACAGCTATGTCGGCTCCTCTCGACCCAAGGAAGTGGAATCGATGGTCAACACCTACCGAAAGAGGATGGAAATCCTCGTATGTGGACTAAGGGAGCTCGGCTTCGATGTAAGGCCACCGGCGGGGACATTCTACTTATGGCACAGGGTGGCCATTCCGTCTTCACAGTTCACGGAAGTCCTGCTAAACTATGGCATAGCTGTCACCCCCGGCGTGGTCTTTGGTCCGCGCGGTGAGGGATATGTGAGATGGTCTGTCACACAACCGGAACCTTTGATAAGGGAGGCCTTGGAAATGATGAAACGAATCCCCCTCGAGTTGATGTGGCCAAAATGAATGAAGTGAAAGTTGGCCTCTTGGGAGTCACAGGAGCGGTGGGCCAGAGGTACATATCGATGCTGGGTGCGCATCCATTCTTCAGATTGGAAGCGCTGATGGGAAGAGAGTCGGTTGGAAAGAAGTACAGGGAAGCAACCCATTGGCTCCTGCCAGAAGCCATCCCTGAAGATGTTGCTGCGATGACCGTGAAGAAAGCCGTGCCTGAATCCGCACGGGACTGTGACTTGGTCTTCTCGGCTCTTCCATCTGAGGCGGCCAGAACGGTGGAGCCGAAGTTTGCGGAAGCTGGGCTGACGGTCATTAGTGAGGCGAGCGCTTTCCGGATGGAACCCGACGTACCCCTCATCATCCCTGAAGTGAACCCTCAACATCTTGACCTATTGAAGGCTCAAAGAGGTCGAAGAGGATGGAGGGGTTGCATAGTAACGACCCCCAACTGCACTGTGACTGGTCTAGCGATGGTGTTGAAGCCTCTTGTCGACGATTTCAGGCTGACCATGGTGGTCGTCACAACAATGCAGGCGGTCTCGGGGGCGGGCTACCCTGGCGTCCCCTCACTTGCGATCATCGAGAATATCATACCGTTCATCGATGGTGAGGAGGTCAAGGTCGTCAGCGAGTCCAAGAAGATCCTCGGTACCCTTTCCTCTGGCTTGATTCAACCCTTGGAGCTTGCCATGGCTGTGTCATGCAACAGAGTGCAGACCATCGATGGACACCTAGAGACCGTATATTGTGAATTCTCCGACCCGGTGAACGTTTCGGACGTCATCTCCACATTAGAGAACTTCAAGGGACTACCTCAGGAACTCCATCTACCCACAGCCCCGAACCCACCTTTGATCGTCAGAACTGAACAGGATAGACCGCAACCTCGGCTGGACAGGATGGCGGGCTCCGTCCCTGGCATGAGCGTTGTGGTGGGCAGAATAAGGGGTGGCGTCGACGAGCGATCGGTCCAGCTCGTACTACTCTCCCACAATACGATTAGAGGGGCCGCAGGCACAGCCATACTCACTGCTGAGCTGATGCGCTCTTTGAACATCGTTTGATCTCAAGTCGTGACCTACAGCTATCGTCGAAGGGCAATTCACGGCGGGCCGATGGTTTATAAAACAGTCTGGGGCAACGGTCCTTATGCTCGCTCGGCTCAACGAGCGCCTGCAGATGCTTTCTCACCGAAGGCTCAGGCTATTCGAGGACCAGCATGGATTGGTCTGGTGTATGGACTCTCACAGGGAGGAACCCGTTCTGATCGGAACGATCGACGATGCGATCAGGCTTACGGAGGAAGCAGAGCGCGAAGAGCTAACCATCGCGATCATGAGCTAAGTCCGATGTAGTCGTTATAAATTGTTTGCTCGATAGTCTTCCATAGGGACCGTGCCGATGCATCGACTAGGCTTCGATGAGAATGTGGCCTCACAGCTCAGGAAAGCTCAGTACGGAGTCTATCATCATTCTGCCGTGGCGCTTTGCCACTGGACTCGTAAAGCTCTCACCGAAGGGATCGGATGTTACAAACAGACCTTCTACGGCGTGGAGGCTCACAGATGTATGGAGTTCAGTCCAGCCGCAATGTACTGCCAGAATAGATGCGAATACTGCTGGCGACCCATCGAATTCTATCGGACGCTGAGGATGGATCGCCGATGGACGGATAGACCTGAGGAAATCGTGGCGACGCTCCTGAGGGAAAGGCGCAAGTTACTGGTAGGATATATGGGAAATCCTCGCGTTGATAGGGATAGGGTCAGACAGGCCACCAATCCCACTCATTTCGCCATTTCCTTATCGGGAGAGCCTACCATCTATCCATACCTTCCTGAGCTCATCCGATTTCTTAAGGGTAGGAAAGAAACGAAGAGCGTATTCCTAGTCACGAATGGTCAGGAGCCAACAATGCTGAAGAGGCTGATAGACGAAGACTCTCTACCACACCAACTGTATCTTTCCATGAACGCTGCGGATGAAAGTACTTTCATCGAGATCAATAAGCCGTTCTATCGTGACTCTTGGCGAAGGTGGCTGGAGTCGCTCCAGCTCCTCTCCCAGGCCAATTGTCGCCGGGTCATTAGGGTCACCTTCATTCGAGGCAAGAACACCAACCAAGAATTCGTCCCCTTATTCGGAAAGTTGATAGGTCTATCCGGGGCAGACTTCTTGGAATTCAAGTCTTACATGCATGTTGGGAGGTCGTACACTAGGCTTACCGCAGCAGAAATGCTTGCAATGGACGAAGTCCTATCTTTGGCCTCTAGGATCGCAAAGTCCTCGGGCCCTTTCGAATACTTGGACAGTTCCCCCGTGTCCCTAGTTTGTGTGTACAGAAACGTAGACAGCAGGACGGACCGATGGCTCGTTCCACAGACCCAGAAGGCGGCCTGAATCGCTAATAGTTATTATAGACCTGAAACCTACGTGATGACGGCATGGTCACCCTGCTCGATCAGGTTTCTTTGACACTGACGGCCGTCTGGGGTATCATCTACCTGGCTTACTCTGCAAGGGCCTTCATGAGGACGAGAAGTCTGCAGTATGTGTTATGGATGGGTGCTATAGTTGCCCTGCTTGTCGTGGCAAGCACACTACTGCTGTTCGACTTTGCAGGCTTGCAACTGCCTTACACGACAGCGGTGGGGATGTTCATCCCGGGGCTATTTGCAGCAGGGATCCTGTCCGCGGGCTTCCGGTCAAGGCATGGAGCCTACTATGCCCTTTACGTAACCGTAGTAACCATCGCTTACCTCATCTTGAAGTGGGCCGGGGGCCCGTATCTGCTGACTCTGTTAGCCGTTCACGTCCCAAGCAGCCTCATCATCATAACGATCCCGTCATATGCCGCTGGCCGTGGCTCCAAGTTCCTCTTCTTGACATCTGTTGGAGGAGCGCTAATATCTGTCGCGGGAGTGGCGTTAGCAGCTTTGGCCGCAGGTTTCCCCATCTTCCCACCAACAGTAGTGCTTTCAATAGCCGCTCCCATAATCTTCTCTAGCGCATTTCTGATGACGTTGGGCCTTATGCTAACGAAGGGTTGGACTCTCAGGTCCCAGCGCGAGCCGTAGGATGACAGTAACACGCATCTTTGGCTTCGTGCTATTGCATCAAAGCGACAACAGACTGACTAAGCTCTTAAGGGATGGCAGATCAGACGCCTCCATACAGCCCTCCATATAGTCCTCATCTAACTTCACCTTCATTCTTAACATAATCTGGTAGGCAAATGTTGAGGCATCTTGTCGAGGTCCTGCTTCGTCCCCTTTCGAGGTCAAAGAGCAAACCTGGGACGTCCTTCCACTGGAGCCTCCAAGAATGATATAGACATTCATGCGCGGATGGGGTCTCCTGTCACTTGAAGTATCACCCATCCGTTGTGTGAACTGATTGGGCCGTAGTAACTTCATACCCGCTCCCAGCGCATAGTTTGGAAGCCGTACAACCCGATGTCAAAGCATCAGTCGTTCCTGGCCATCGTAAGATACAGGAAAAGGCGTCAAGGTGGAAGACAGCAAATGCTAACACATCATCTCATCGGGGTCTTATGTGTTCGATTACTTCTTCTTGGTTTTCTTGGCGGCCTTCTTCTTAGCCGGCACTTCTCGTTCAACGCATACACACGACATATAGATATTTAAGCTTGGCTTCGAAGCGATGCCCTCACAAGACTTGCATCACCCTTATCCTTGCACATATCTTGGTGTGTGACGCTTCACACAAGGATATCCCCTTATGTTCGTAGGTTCGAGGGCGGACGTTCGGGTAGAGTCATGGCACTGCATCTTCATCTTGTTGGGCTGGGAGCTCAGGCTCCCATTTCGCCGTTTGCCAAAGGCTTAAACTCTTAATAAAACGCTTCATCGTAGGCTTCTACGGCTATCGCTCTAGGTACCATTGCGGATCATAGTCCTCGAATGTGGTAACATCGGCTCGGTCATAGTGGAGGATACCGCTAGACCTTCTCCCTTGTGTGAGCTCGTCGTTGCGGATGGGCATATGGACAAAGCGACGGCCATCGTTTCTAAGCTTGGCCAAGATTGGATCGTCGCGATGACGATGGCCGCCGACGAGCGAGGAGAGCTAAGGAGATCTCTTATGAAATCGGACGTTGTCGTAAGCGCCCTTCTAGGAAGTATGGGCTATGCCGTCGACCAGCCCGATGAAGTAGAGCGCGTGCACATAATGGCAGGAGTTCTGCCACAGGTGTAAACGTCGCCGTGGGGTTACGTCGTTACAGGATCTCGAGGAACGACGGCCTGATCACTGTGGAGGCCCTCACGGTCTGGAGGAAGTTTACCTTCCTAGTGTAGGTAGATTGGAAGCCTTCTACACGGAGTCAGGGCCCTCTTTCGAACGATCAAGAAGGCGCAGCACATGTGGAAGAAGACCCTCTGATATTCGGGACCCGCGGCGATAATCAAGTTTTGGAGGGATCTTGGCTTCTTCGACGCCACCCCGCTAGCGGTGGACCCACATGGCGCTTCCCCTGGAGAAATCACTGTTCGCCTCCTAAAGAAGTCGTTGTGGAGACCGAGAGTCATAGATATGATGATCTCAAAGGCAAATGTAGGTGGTCTGAGGGGAATCCAATCACTGCTTTCGTTCGACCTAGTTGATAGGTGACCGCCGTGGCTAAGTCTCTGCCATGGCCAAGACGACCGCTTATACAGCTTCGGCCATAGCCAGATTGCTCGCTCTTGGGATGAACGAAGCGAAGGGAGTGGATCCACCGGAGGAACTGGGCAGGCAGGAAAGTAGCTTCCTGTTCATAACCGAAGAGCTCAGCGAGCGTAACGCAAGAATTCAAGGAACTTGCCATTTATGATTACACCTTTGCGGCGCAGAGGTCCCGTTGTACTTCACATCGGTTCAAGAAAGGAAGATATCCTTGAACATACATGGGACCGTCGAATTGGAACGGGAGTTTGGCATAGCCCGACTGCGGTTGATGCTCGGTGATATTACGGAACAGTCATGTGACGCGATCGTTAACGCCGCTAACCCGAGCTTGATGGGTGGAGGGGGCGTTGACGGCGCCATACACCGTAAGGGTGGGCCTGTGGTATTAAGAGAATGCATCAAGATCCGCTCTTCCATCTATAAGGATGGCTTGCCCGTAGGGGAGGCCGTTGTCACCACCGCGGGGGCCCTGAAGGCTAAGTACATCATTCATACGGTGGGGCCGGTGTGGAGGGGGGGTGGACATGGTGAGGCACAGCTCTTATCGAAGGCCTACGTCTCTTCGTTGACCCTGGCCACCCGGCTGGGGGTCAGGTCCTTGGCGTTCCCTTCGATCAGCACCGGGGCCTACGGATATCCAGTGGAAGAAGCCAGCAAGGTGGCCTTGGGAACAGTCAGCAGATTCCTTAAGACGACCCCAGGGACCTTAAAAGATGTGATCTTTATCCTTTACAAGATGACAGACTTCGAAGCATATGCCAAGACGCTAGCGGGCCTGTAGAGCGCGCAAGGACTACGAAAAGATGGAGTTGGAGCGGTAGAGGTAAGAGGATGGACTCAGGCATCCCTCCGGCGAAATCACAATTAGTCGTCTCAAGAGAAAAGATTTGAAATGGTTTTAAGTGCCGGCGAACGATGATGTTACAGGGGAGCCATGGAAGCCAAGCCACTCGAGGAGTTGATGAAAGAAGTCTTGGACAGGTACAACAAGAGGCCTCAAGGTTGGCGTGTAATAGCCGACCAAAAAGGAAACGTCATCGTCCAAGGTCCTAACGTCATATACAGGGTTAAACTGCTACCATTGAGCCCCGTTGAGTATACTGGTGTGGGGGTAGAGATGAGTGGTTTGGAGAGCTTAAACGTGTGGGACAAAGGGGTGCCTCCGTATGGTTTCAGGCCGCTGGTTGGGGATGACGTCTTGCAGTTTCTTAAAGCCTTGCAAAGGGGTGACCATATGAAGCTTGAGTTCATCAGGAGATTGCTCGACAGAGAACCCGTGCCCACTTGGGAGCTCACTGGGAGAGGCCTTGGTGGCATCTTGAGTGGTCCCATAATCTCGCATCCAGACCTGAGCTCAATATCCAGGGAACAACAGGAGCTCGACAGGAAACTACTTCTAGAAGTGAACAGGTTATTCTGGAAGAGGCAGCCGTTCAGAGCGGGGATCTACGGTTAAGACCGACCTCCTGAAAGCATCGTGAGAGCCCAAATACGACAGGGCGCAGCTTCTAAGAAACAAAAAGTCGGCCATCAGAAACTCCTAATCTCATTGCCCGATGTAGCCCATGAAGACGACCCCTTGGAACCGCGGAGTCTGCTCGAAGCATTCGCTTATCAACGTATTGACTTTCTGTCACGAATTGCCTTAAGTCGTATGCGAGGGGCCTTTGTTCCTCACCCAAGTCTTGCACCACTAGATAGGCGAATCCAGGCGATCCGGTTTGTTTCCTCTGACAATTCCATGCGCTTCATAATCTGTTGGCGCTCTTACTGTGGGATCCTCCAACAGGGTAAACATCCAAGAATCGATCTCATCTGGCCGCCTGCTTGGTCAACGCCGCCTATCCTGCGTAGCCAGCATACGCAGCCACGCTCACTCTTACATGTATCTGTAGAAGACCCTACGACGGTTATGCGCATAAACTATATTTGTATAACTAGCCTGTTGCGATATCACAGGCGAACCTTTCAAGAATAAACACCTTCATTAATCCTGCTCGACGTGCCCAATCCTTGGATTGTAGGCATGTTTCATCCAGTCCATTGCGACTTCATGTACGGCACCTGAAGGTACACACCAAATCGTTTTCACTTTCGAAATCATCAACGCAGGCGCCGGGCTCGCTTGGGAGCGATCCTGGCAGGGCCGGCGCCCTCGATGGGTTCATGTTCTATCCAGTCCGCTGGTCTTAAGCTCATCTCCAATCGCCCATCACCTGTTCCTTTCTTAACATCAAACGGGGAAATAAGAAGGGCACCTTCTCTTGGTAACTGGAATACTCTCGCCCTAACCTGAGCTCGAGCTGCCTTTCTGTTACGTATCTGACACGGTATAGGGCGAGCGTGAAAGTTGTTGGTATAAGCAAGAAGACCGTAGACGCTGACCTAAACAAGGAACCAACGCCGAAGTAGAATAACATGAGTCCGAGTGCATATGGATGCCTAACGTACTTAAAGGGGCCAAGACCCATCAACTTGATGATTACCTCGTCCGGGTTAGGGAAGCTCATCATCACCCTCATTTCTGTTCTGACGGCCCACAGAGCTAACGCCCATCCGACTAGGACCAAGATGAAGCCAAGGTCTGTCGATGTTTCAAGTGGAAGGACGAATGTTAGTCTAAGTAGGGCGTCCAGCATCCATCCACACAGCAACAGTAGAGCTGGGCAGGCAAAGATCATTGTTAACGTCTTAAGAACCAGGAAGATACGTGGATCTGTCCTTCTCTTCCACTTGGAGTACTCCATCAACAGCTTCCATAAGTACCCGTGAACTACTCCAGCCATCCTCGTCTTGAATCCTCCTTCCTCAGAAATAAGGCTATGCTCTATCCTGTGGCCGTCGGAACTTGAGAACCTAGGAGACACCCGCGGCCCCAACCCTCTGCAAGCAGATGCCTCTTAAGTAGGAAAGATCGACTTTAGTCGGACCCCATCAAGGTTCGCAGTTATCTTAGGCTGAATTTAAGGACTTGGGCTAGTAGCTCAACGCTTCGCGGACGTATAACATTCCTCCGTTATAACCATAGATCAATGCAATGTAATCGGGATCGACGGTGTTGGTTGTAACGAACCAGTCCTTCAAGTCTTGGATGAGCCCTTCATGTACGATCTTTTCCAAGCCCGCAGGATCTCTCTTCGCTATAAACCGGTACACATGTTCCATATCCCTTGGTCGGTTGAAGACCACATATGCAGTATCTTTCCTCCCCAGCCCCTCCTTCGATTTGTGTATGGCCTTGAAGTCTCCGTTCTTGGCGTCGGTGGCGAACAACATCTTCTCTCTTATTCCCCTGAACTCCCTATCCGCCGGCTTCAACCCTTCTTCCATTATATCATCTAATTTCCATTTAGTTGTCTCATGAGAAAGGAGCCAAACCTGCTTGGACTTCTCTACTATGGAATATATCGCCGCCAGACCTTCGTTCAGGTCCATTTTCTTCGCCTCCAACTCACTGGCTTGGGGCCGCTCAGAGCATACAGCTTCCCACCCGGACCGCGGTTGCGGTTACGCTCTGCCGAGTCGCCTGCCGGACTACCTATCTACAAGGTCCTATATTAATCGCAAACCAAACTAGGTGCACCTTGACCTCTTCTCCCTTCGTTCCTATGGTCAAACCGGCACCATTCCAATATGACGGTGAAACCGGATTTATATGAAGGTCATTCTGAGCTTCTATAACCCACCACACACGATGCCCCCATTCCTCCCCGACAACTCCCGGACAGTTCAAAGGATGTTCGTCCGTTATGGCCGTCCTTGCACCTTTATGTGAGTACATAGAGACCGATCGAAGTCGTTTGCTAGGTCGCTAGCATTCGAACCTTCTTCTTAAGGACGTCTGTCCCGTCGTTCGTATGCCCAAGGCAAGTAATTTGAGGCGGATATACGGCGGTCCCCGATCCCACAGTCGTCCTGCAAGAACTGTTCTGCCACGTCGGTTGTCAAACCAAGGTCATGCGAGACACGTGTCACGCTCGCCTTTAATAACCCAAAGAGATATATCGGCTGAGATGAGCGCTGCCCCGGAGAGTTCCCGCGAAGAATTACTTCTTGCCGTCTCAGGAGTTGAGAAGGCCATATCACTGGTTAGGCGGGACCAGACTGCCTTTCTGTCGCTCTGCAGGAAGACGGACTGGATGATTTATTGGGCGGACAAGCTCTTCAAGGAAGAGCCTTACAGATACTTAAAGGAGAAGAGCCTCTATCTAAAGACGCTTACGGCCTCAGCCGTCGCCTTGAGAAGCTGGTGCAGAGACTTGGCCAATAACGGCGTAGGGTCAAAGGACTATTCGGCCAAGACTAGGGACCTGTCCAGATCACTCCACTACGTCAATAAGTACCTCGTTTCTTGGTTCCTCGTACTAGGAGACAGGAGGTCGGCAATGGCGATAATACGATTCGGTTTGGATTACATCTTGCCTAATTTCCCCATGCCGAGGTCCGACGACATGAAAAGAAAGCAATACTTGGCCCAATTCAAGGAGCTGAGGAGGTGGGCAGACGAGCTAAAGCTCAAGTACGACGAGAAAAAATTTCAACGCCTTTTCGCCGGAGCGCCTGACGCGACCCCGTGACGTTTACGTTAGAGTTCTTGGAGGAACCACCCGCTTCATAGTCATTGGTAGCCCTTGGCCCCATAGGGCACAAAGATGCGGCGACATACCATCCGTGCATCAGAATTCTTGGAAGGCCTTTGCCAGTTGTTCGAGTTGACGACATTTCTACAGGCCCACAAAACCATTTAATAACCATGGCGTGGGCATGTTCTTGTGTGTCGTTCATGGAGATAAAGAACGTGGCGGTCATAGGGGCTGGAGAAATGGGGCATGGAATAGCTCAACTATTTGCGCAGAATGGATTCGAAGTTTCGCTCATGGATAAGTACCCCGACGCTTTAGCGAAGGCCAAAGCTCGCATCGAATCCGACCTCCAAAGATTGGTTCAAAGGGGAAAGGTCAGTGAAGGTGACGCGAAGGCAGCGATGGCCAAGCTGACCTTCACTGAGGACTTCCGCAATGCCATAGAAGGCGCTGACCTCATGATCGAGGCGGTCCCCGAAATCTTGGAGCTGAAGAAGGAGATCTTCAAGGAGGCAGACAAGCTCGCACCCGAGGGAGCTATTCTTTCTTCTAACACTTCAAACATCAGGATCTCCACGCTTGCGGAGGTTACGTCCAGACCTGAGAAGGTGGTGGGGATGCACTTCTTCAACCCTCCCACTAAGATGAAGCTGGTGGAAGTAGTCCCAGGAGAGAGGACTGACTCGGAAGTCACTGACCAAATGCTGGCGTTATGTGTCCGCCTAGGAAGGACACCAGTGAAGGTCCTAAAGGATTCCCCTGGGTTTATCGTCAATAGGATCAACGCTGCGGACATCCTCCTTTTCGGCCTCATACTTGACAATGGCTTGGCCACGCCTCAGGAAGTGGACTCCTTTGCAAAAGCTCAAGGGTTGCCTATGGGCCCCTATGAACTGTTGGATTTCGTGGGGATCGATGTGGCTTACGACTCCCTTTCTTACTTTTCAAGCTCCCTTTCATCCGAATACGCCAAGTGTACGGTCTTTAAGAGGATGGTCGATGAAAGGAGGTTAGGGAAGAAGACGGGACGAGGATTCTACGACTGGTCTACGGGAAGAGCAGAGATTCCGCCCGCCCAACCCACGGATAAGCTCTCAATGATGGACCTTTTCTCAATCGAAATAAACGAGGCCGTCAAGCTCATTGAAGAGGGTGTCGCAAGACCCGAGGACATAGAGAAGGCCGTCATGCTGGGGATGAACAGGCCCTTTGGCCCGATCTCCGTCGCGAAGAGTTTCACCAGCTCCGAGATCAAAGCCAGATTGGAGGATATGTCATCTAGGTTTGGATGCTCGCTGTTCGCTCCCACCAAGTCTATAGCTGAAGGAAAGATGAGGGATGCGATAGAGGGTCGGCTTTCACCGGAGAAAGAAAAAACGCCACCACAGTCTATGCCAGCAACATCGAAGGAGGGCCAGCCGGTCTACTTGGAAAGGCTTGGAGGCAAGGTGGCTAGAGTAGTGATAAACAGGCCTAAGCTCAACCTCCTGAACGCCGAAGTCATGGAGGGCTTGGGGAAGGCAATGGACGAATTGTGGGACGACAAGGAAGTGACTGTCATCCTACTCACAGGGCAGGGCACGACGTTCTCGGCGGGCGCCGACTTGTCGCAGTTCTTCGCATCACAGATGGAGTTCATGTCGTTCGCCAACAAGGGAGAAAGACTATTCCGTAGGTTGGCAGAGTTGCCGAAGCTGACGATCGCTGTACTTAAGGGATATGTGTTAGGAGGGGGGCTAGAACTAGCCCTCTCCTGCGATTTGAGGATAGCTACAGAAGACGCCCAGATAGGCTTCACTGAGGTGACGAGAGGGTTAGTGCCTGGTTGGTCGGGGACTCAGAGGCTGACGAAACTGGTGGGCCTATCGAAGTCCTCCGAGCTGATACTTACTGGAGAGAAAATAGATGGAAAGCGAGCCTACGAGATGGGGATAGTCCATAAGCTGGTCCCCGCAGGCGACCCCGATGCCTTCGCCGAGCAGTTCGCCACGGACTTGGCGTCCAGGATCGCTCCCCTATCAGTAATGTTTGCAAAAAGATTGATCAACAAAGGAGGCGAAGTGCCCACCGATGTTGGCTTGGAGATGGAGGCCATGGCCATGGGCATCCTGTACGGCACCGAGGACCTTAAGGAGGGCGTGGCGGCCTTCTTCCAGAAGAGGAAACCTGAATTCAAAGGAAAGTGACGTGTGAGATGACAGATGTTTATGTCGTAGACTTTCAGAGGACGGCCTTCTCAAGGTCGAGGCCCACCGAGCCCGAAAAGGACGTTTATAACTCGATCCGTATGGATCAAGCGCTAAGCATCCTGATCAACCGTCTCATTTCGAAGAATAACATTCGTCCGGAGGAGATAGGCGACGTGATAACTGGCTGCGCCCTTCAGGTGGATGAAAATTGGTCGTACGGTGGCAGGCACCCAGTGTTGCTTGCGGGCCTTCCGGTGATGGTCCCAAGCGTAGCCTTGGATAGGGCGTGTGCTTCGTCGATGAACGCGGTGGCCCTGGGCGCGTTCGAGATAATGACAGGTCATTCGGACGTAGTTCTGGCCGGAGGCATGGAACACATGACCCACGTCCCAATGACCAACAACCCTCATATGGCGATCAACATGAGGCTCATGCTGAGGCCTGAATACCTCAAGTATCAGATGAACGTAGGGTACGTGATGGGGCTGACAGCAGAGAAGCTCGCCGAAGAAAGTGGCATATCTAGGGAAGAGATGGACCTCTTCGCAGTGGAATCCCACAGAAGGGCGGCTAGAGCTCTCGACGACGGTTGGTTTCGTGGTGAGATACTTCCCATCGAGGTGGAACACGGAGGTAAGAAGATGACGGTAGATGTCGACCAGAGCATAAGACGAGACACGAACATCGATCAGCTACGAGCTCTACCGCCAGCGTTTAAGGAAGACGGGAAGGTGACTGCTGGCAACTCCTCCCCTCTTAATGCGGGGGCTTCCATGGTGGCCTTGATGTCCGAAAACAAGGTAAGAGAGTACGGCTTGAAGCCTTTGGCAAGAGTTCTGTCCTTCGGATGGACGGGCGTGGAGCCCAGCTTGATGGGTAAGGGCCCCGTTCCAGCCAGCCTCAAAGCGCTAGCTAGAGCGGGTCTGAAAGCTGACGCCGTGGACCTTTGGGAGATCAACGAGGCGTTCGCCGTCGTCGTTCTGTACGCCATGAAGGAGTTGAGCATAGAGCAGTCAAAGGTCAACGTGCACGGAGGCGCGATAGCCATAGGTCATCCCCTAGGTGCCTCAGGGGCGCGTCTTGTGGGAACCCTTTCTCGCCAACTTCAGCACACCGGCAAGGAATATGGAGTTGCTACTCTCTGCGTGGGAGGAGGGCAGGGCTTCGCCACAGTCCTGCAGAAGGCTTAAGGAGCTTAGAGGATACTAGCCCATCACGTCGAACCCTAACGTCTGTTTGATCAGCTGCCTGATGATAACTAGTCGCTGTATTTCGTTTGATCCCTCGTATATCTTAGTGATCACTACATCTCTTAACATCCTTTCTATCCGAGATTCGGTCATGACGCCGACTCCTCCGTGAACGCTTATAGCCTTCAGAGTAGCCCACTCCGCGGCTTCAGTGGCATAGGCCTTAGCCAAAGACGCCGCTATGAGGTACTCTGTCCTGCCCATGTCGGCCAAGTACGCCGCCCAATACACTAGATGTCTAGCGCTCACTAGCTTCATCAGCATGTCGGCCAGATAGTTGTCTATGGTCTGATGCTGTATGAGGAGCCTCTCGAAGGTGGACCTTTGCATGGCATAGTTCAAGCTTCTCTCAAAGGCGGCTTGGGCTATCCCCAGGGCTTGGGCCGCCACCCCTATCCTGCCGTGGTCGAAGGTCTCCATCGCGATCTTGAACCCTTCCCCCTCGGGGCCAAGCCTATTCTCTTCTGGCACTTCAACATCGGTGAGTTCCAACTCCACGACTGGGCTTCCTCTGAGCCCCATCTTCTCCATCTTCTTGCCGACCGAAAACCCAGTCGTTCCCTTCTCGACTATGAAGAACGTCAATCCCTTCCATCTCTCCCTCCTGCTCGGAGGGGGACTAGTCCTAGCTAACACTACGAAGTAGTCCGCTATGTCGCCGTCGCTGATGAAGCTCTTCCTCCCATTCAGTACCCACTTGTCTCCCTTCTTCTCGGCTCTTGTCTGTATCCCCGCTACATCACTTCCGGCGCCAGGTTCAGTTGTGGCGTGGGCGCTGTGCCTTTCTCCTCTAGCTACCGGCGGAAGGTACTTTCTCTTCTGTTCCTCCGTCCCGAACAGGAGGAGGGGTGTGGTGAACAACCCATTTACTCCGACCACGGTCATGACGGCCGGGCAGATTCTGCTCGCTTCTTCACAGAAGATGGCCGTGGATATCTGATCTCCACCTTGTCCCCCATATTCTTGGGGGATGGGGATGCCTTGAAACCCTAGCTTCCCCATCTTCTCCAAGAGGTCCGAAGGGACCTTATCTTTCTCCTCTATTTCTAGAATCCTTGGTTCCACCTCCTTCTCCATGAATTCCCTCACAAACTTCCTGAACATCTCATGCTCAGGTTTGAACTTTATCTCGTAGTCCATCAACGCGCCGAACGGAAATACCATGGGAAGGAGGTAAGCATTCCTGCGTATATATACGTCTTCTGAAGCGTAGAGATAAGCAGAAGGCCACATCGGCATTTGAAAAGGATAGCATGGAAGACGGTCCTCGCTGGGCTGAAGTGCATCGTCGCGCAAATGGATGGTGTCAGTAGGACTTATTCATGTGGCCCAGATGAAATGACATGTTGAGCGTCCAGGAAGATGTACTACAGATTCTGCTGGAAGTGGGCAGCGCTGGCCCACATGGCAGCGAGGGTCTTGGCCCATGGGTATAGCCTCGCGAAAGGCTTCGTCAACGACCTACGTCTTGCCAAGGTTGAGCTGGAAAACGGTTCATACACGTTGTGTAATATAGCTTCCGATTTGAGGGACTTGGTGAAACTCTTTCAGACACTGCTCACCATTGGGGAAGGAGGGGTCCAGGTCCTCTTGGACCTCGTCGGAAAGGCAATGGCTGGGAGGCTACAGGAGAGGGACATGGACCTTTCCGGCGTGAAGCCGGTTCTTCTTGACACATCTTTGTTCAGCGTATGCCACGAATGATGGGGAAATAAGGCCGGCGGACAACCGTCTGATGCGTCTTGAATAACCGTCACTCTCAAACGCGCGAGAAGACAGGTCTGGAGACTACGATGTTAAGGGCGGCCTCCAGAAGGAACCGAAATCACTTCAATCGGCTCCTGAATCGCTCAGTTCACCCACCTTATGCGAGCTGTTATGAGCAAAAGTCGCGCGATGGAACGATGGAGACGTGAAACGAGGAACATTTTCAGGCGATAACTTGCGCACCAAGTACGCATAAGATAAGGACGTGGGAGCTTCGGAGGTCTGGGCCTACCTTCAATCTTGAATCAATCGCCCATCATTCCGTGAGGCTATTAATGCTGTAAGAGTCTTGGTGGTGATGCGAAACGTCTTCCTACATCGATGCGCCTCCTGAAGCACAGTTAAGTCACGGTCGAACGATTCCACGCTTTCCGTGATAGCGTTCGTAAGCGTTCATAGAGACGGCAAGATCGGAATAGCTGAGACGAAATGCGCCGACAGCAGCCGGCCGCGGCACGCATTTAGTCGTCCCGGCACGAAAAACATAAATATCCGCCCGAGGTTAGGGATTGCCCATAATGGTTAACGAGAAGTCAGACGAGACAGAAGGTGCGGTCGCGTCACCTTCTAAGGATAAGTTTGGTGATAGCGCGCTCTCCGTCCTTCCGCAGTCCGAACTAAGGTCAACATTGAACGTCTTCTTCGTCTACATGGGTGTCCTAGCAGTGATGGCCGCCTTTTGGGCGGGGTCCGCCTTGGCCACTATGTATGACGCTACGACCATGCTATTGGTGGCCCTGGCCGGGAACCTGATCTTGGGTGTATTCGGCTTCTTCATCGCTGCCATAGGTGGGTATGCAAGAGTGACCACCTATATGATCACGCGTCAATGCTTTGGCAAAGCCGGCTCCGTGATAGCAAACCTGACCGTGTCTGCCGTTCCCTTGGTCCTTTGGTTCGCCGTAGAGACGTGGTTCTTCGGCATGGTGATGAGCACGATCTTCCCGGATGCTTGGTGGGCCAGCATAGCGGTGGCTTCTCTTTGGGGTGGCGCCCTCATGACCCTAGCTTCGTATTTCGGGTACAAGGCGATCAGCTCGATCAGCTACATCACCGTGCCAATCTGGTTCGTCCTCGCTGCGGTCATCTTCGGAGTAGTCATCGATACGAGCGGGGGGCTACAGGCGCTCTTTAGCGCCGCGCCGGCGACAATGGCTCCGATCAGTGCTGGGATCACTTTCACTGTCGGGCTGTATGCGGCTGGATGCGTCATAGCGGCGGACATAGGGAGGTACGGCGAGAAGCCTTGGGGGGCCGGTCTCGCGTGGGCGGTGCAGGTCGTGGGGTTCATGACGATGATCCTTTTCATAGCTGGCAGCATGACCCTGCTCACGGGCAACCCCAACGTGGCCGGAGCCATGGCTTCCATAGGCATGGGGATAGGCGCCCTGCTGTTCGCCCTTTTGGCACAAGTTTCAACGAACGACGTCAACCTCTGGAGCGCATATCTTTCATGGGTTAGCATAGTGGGCAGGGGGAACAGAGGAATATGGACCTTGATAATAGGCGCCATAGGGACCGTTGCGGCATACCTGTGGGCCACCGCGGCTGGAGCCAGCATGAACATGTTCACCTACTTCGGTGGCCTTCTTGGGAACTTCATTCCTCCAGTGGGTGCGGTCATGATAGCCGATTTCTGGATATTTAGGAAGTATGTCCTTGGAATAAGGGACCCCAAACAGAGATACACCTATGGCCCCGGGACGAAGTATCCCATGCTGAACTGGCCTGCCTTACTGGCCATGTTAGTCGGTGGAGCCCTTTCGTACTACACCAGCCAAGTGAATTTCTTTGTACCGGTGTTGAATGGCATCTTCGTCACGATGGCCATTTACCTTGGCCTTGTAGTGCCTTTACATAAGAGGGGGGCTAAGTATGAGATCGGGTCATGGATCGAGAGGGAGTCAGGCTTCTAGGTGAGGAGACATGGTAGATGAAATCGACGGACTGAAGAAGAACGCCACTCGCATCTTTGTCCTATTTCTAGTCCTAAATGTGTTGGCCATAGCTGTGGCGTTTACTGGATCCACAAGGACGTTGTATTACTTCATAGCCATCGGCGGGCTAGCTGCCTTCGTATCGGCCTTCTCCTTCTTCAGGGTGAAGGTGGCCACCAATACGAAGTCCCTCGGGAGGGCAGCGATGCAGGGCCTTTGGATAAACTGCTCTATGGCGATAGGTTACTTTCTGGCCGCCCCAGCGCCCTATTTCTCTTCATCCCCTGCGGTATGGGGTGTTGGCATTACGGTTGGAGCTGTGGCCGTAATCGTCAGCGTACTTATGCTCTTCCGCGTTCGCAAGATCACCGGCGTCCCTCTATCCATATAGCCGCCTTACTTGAGGGGGGTAACGCTTCTTGAGGCTACTTGACGAGGCCGCCATAGAGGACCTCGCCGTCGGCGCCACGGTTCTGGGCACGGGAGGAGGTGGGGACCCATATCTGGGGAAACTCATGGCGATCAATGCCATACGATCAAAGGGCCCCGTGCAACTCCTAGACCCCTCCGAAGTTCCAGACGATGCTCTAGTGGTCCCTGTGGCCATGATGGGCGCGCCTACGGTCTTGGTAGAGAAGATACCTAAGGGCGATGAGGCGTTCAAGTCCATTGACATGATCGAAGCCAAGGCTGGCAAGAAGGTCTTCGCCCTGACCTCAGCCGAAGCCGGCGGAGTCAACTCTACGATCCCGCTGGCCGTAGCCGCGCAGCTGAAGCTACCTGTGGTGGACGGGGATGGTATGGGAAGGGCCTTCCCTGAAATACAGATGACTAGCTTCCATCTACATGACATACCGGCCTCGCCCTTCGCCATGTCTGACGAAAAGGGCAACTGCGTGCTCCTAGAGGCCATCAACAACAAGTGGATCGAATGGATCTCTAGGGCAGTAACAGTCGTCATGGGAGGTAGTGCCATCATCGCGCTCTACATGATGACTGGTAAACAATACAAACGGGCTGCTGTGCCCAACACCTTGAGCTTTGCCCAAAGGATCGGTGAAACACTTCGGCAGGCGAAGAAGGAGCAAAGAGACCCCGTGACCAGCCTCCTACAATTGACCCATGGATTCAAGCTTTTCAAAGGAAAGATCGTCGACGTGTCCCGTAGGACCACGGGAGGCTTCGCTCGTGGAGAGGCCACGTTCGAGGGGATAGACGAATGTAGGGGGAGCACGTTAAGGATCAGTTTTCAGAACGAAAATCTGATAGCTATGAGGGATGGGGAGGTAGTGGCATCGGTCCCGGACCTGATCACCGTCGTAGAGTGTGATACCGGGCTACCTATCACCACGGAAGGCCTGAAGTACGGGTACCGCGCCTTCGTCCTAGGGATTCCATGCCATCCGGTGTGGCGTACACCGAAGGGCCTAGCCACCGTCGGGCCTCGATATTTTGGTTACGATCTGGACTATCGCCCGGTGGAGGAATTGGCTGGCAGGTGAGCTGAATTGAGCTACAGGATAGGGGTCGATGTGGGTTCAACACATACGGACGCTGTGGTGCTCGACCAAGAAAGAAGGCTAATAAAGGCCATCAAGACGGGCACAACTCCTGACACAACGACCGGCATAGTCATCGCCTTGAGGAGGGTACTGACTGAAAGTGGGGTGGAGCCGTCTAAGGTCAAGGCGGTCATGTTGGGCACCACTCATTGCCTAAATGCGCTAATTGAAAGGAAGCGCCTTGCTAAGACCGCTGTGTTGAGGATAGGGAAACCCGCCACTTTGGCCATAGCGCCTTTAACGACCTTTCCTTCGGACTTAAAGGCGGCATTAGGTGGCTTCGCCTACATAGTAAGCGGAGGCCACGAGTTCGACGGTAGGGAAATAGCACCCTTAAGCGAGGCGGAGATCAAGGAGGCGGCCCACGACATGAAGGCCAAGGGGGTGGAGGCCGTGGCCGTATGCTCCGTCTTCTCCCCGGTTGACCCCAGCCATGAAAGGAGGGCCGCTCAGATCTTGATGGCCGAGCTGGGAGAAGATGTGCCCATCACCCTCTCCTCGGAGCTAGCAAGCATAGGGCTCTTAGAAAGGGAAAATGCAGCGGCCATGAATGCCTCTCTCATAAAGGTCGCGAAGACGGCCATCGAAGCTTTCAAGCGGGCGCTGGCCGAACTGGGTCTCGGGAGGGCGAAGCTATTCATGAGCCAGAACGATGGTACTTTGATGTCGGTAGAGTACGCCCTCCGTTACCCCATATTGACCATCGCTTGTGGCCCTACCAACAGCATGAGGGGGGCCGCATACTTGGTAGGCCTCTCCGACGCGATAGTGGTGGACGTTGGAGGGACTACGGCACTCTTTGGAGCCCTCTCCAAAGGGTTCCCCCGCGAATCTGCCCTAGCAGTGGAAATAGGGGGAGTTAAGACCAACTTTCGGATGCCGGACCTAGTGTCGATCGGATGCGGAGGTGGGGCCATCGTTCGTGTCGACGGAAGCAGAGTCACCATAGGCCCGGATAGCGTGGGTTACCTGCTCACCAGCCAGGGAATGGCATGGGGCGGGCGGACCCTTACCACCACTGACGTGGCGTTGGCGGCAGGATACGCGGCAGTGGAGGACGACAGATGCGATCCGCAGAAGCTGGCGACCTTAGACAAGGAGCTAGTGCGACGAGCCGTGGACGAAATCGTTAGGAAAGTTCAAGAAAACATAGACAAGATAAAGACGAGCGCCGAACCCATGCCCGTCGTCCTAGTGGGGGGCGGTGGGATAATCGTACCGCCCTACGCTTACGGCCAGTTTGCAGGAGTTTCGAAGGTCGTTCGGCCTGAACATTTCCAGTACGCCAACGCCATCGGTGCGGCCATAGCGCAAGTGGGAGGGACAGTCGATAGGGTGTTCTCCTTGGAGAAGTTGGGAAGGGAGGAAGCCCTCAAGCAAGCCAAGGAAATGGCTGTGGAGGAGGCCGTCCGGGCTGGAGCACAGAGGTCCACCGTGCAGATAATAGATGTCGACGAAATACCCTTGGCCTATCTTCCAGGCAACGCCACACGTATCAGGGTCAAGGCTAGCGGGTCCTTGGCACTCTAACGCCTTGAGGGAGAACGCTTTAAGGGATTGTCCATCGCTCCCGTAGACGCCCGTCAGATTGTCGGATAGTGGGAGCGAGCAAAAGGTGGTGACACGTTATCGCCTAGTGTGTATGGATTGCAAAGTGGACTATGTGCCAGATGCAGTGCATTACACTTGCGACAGATGTGGTGGCCTCCTTTCGGTGGAGCTATTGCCCTTCACAGATCCCATGGTAGTCTTGGATGGCTGGGCGAAGAGGCCCCTCTCAGTCTGGCGTTATGCGGAACTGTTGCCAGCGAAGGATAGGGCCAAGGTGGTCAGCCTAGGCGAGGGTGGCACTCCATTGAACCTCTGTGAAAAGCTTTCGTATCTATCTGGCATAAAGGAAGTGTATGTGAAGAACGAGGGGCAGAACCCCACCGGTTCCTTCAAGGACAGGGGCATGAGCGTGGGGATGACCAAGGCCGTTGAGCTGGGGATGAAGCGTGTAATATGCGCATCCACCGGAAACACTTCCGCTTCTATGGCCGCATATGCTGCCAAGGCGGGCTTAGTTCCCATCGTCTTGATGCCTGCTGGGAAGGTGGCCGTAGGTAAGCTCGTCCAAGCGCTGGTTCACGGCGCGAACGTCATTCAAGTCAGAGGCAACTTCGACGATGCTCTAGCCATCGTTCGGGACCTTTGCCTACACGAACACATCTACCTTTTGAACTCCCTGAACCCCTTTAGGTTAGAGGGACAGAAGACCGCAGCCTTCGAAATATGGGAACAGCTGGGTCGACAGGTCCCCGATTATGTGATAGTGCCCGTCGGAAACGCAGGGAACATAAGCGCGATATGGAAAGGTTTCAGGGAGCTGCGTGACTTGGGTTTCGTCGATGGATGTCCTAAGATGATTGGAATCCAAGCCGAGGGTGCGGCTCCCATAGCCGACGCTTTCAAGATGGGGTCGAAAGAAGTCAAACCTATCAAGAACCCAGAAACCGTAGCCACAGCCATCAGGATAGGCTCGCCAGTCAACTGGAAGAGGGCGATAGTGGCGTTGGCGGAATCTGCTGGCATGATGGAGAGCGTCTCTGACGAGGATATACTGAGAGCCCAGAGGCTCTTGGCATCGTCGGAGGGCCTATTCGCTGAACCAGCCGGCGCAGCTTCGGTCGCTGGACTCATGAAACTCTCCGCGGAAGGGAGGCTGGACAAAGAGTCTAAGGTGGTCTGCATTGTTACAGGGCACGGTCTGAAGGACCAAGCAGTCGTCCTACAAGGTTCATACAGGGCCGTCGAGGTCGAAGCGAACGTGGAGTCAGTAGTCCAGGCCATCGTTCTTCCTCCTCCCACCGGAGCTCCACCATCCTAATAGTTCGACTTTGGGTCGCTCAGCCGGTAATGCACTTCGTCACCCGGCCACCGGGTCCCGGTTCGGAGCACATGTAGCGTGCCCTGACACCGGCCGTTTCGAAGGCATCACGCATGGCCTTGGCGACCTGCATGCCATCGACCTTGCTCTTGTCCACTAGCGCTATCACGGAAGGACCAGAGCCGCTGATGGCCACACCCGCCGCGCCAGCTCTCAGCCCCGCTTTCCTGACATCGTTCAGGCCAGGTATCAGACGCTCGCGCTCCGGTTCGACTACAACATCCATCATCCCTCTTCCCATCAAGCTTATGTCCTCGGAAGCGATGCCAGCAACGAATGCCGCCGCCCGACCAAGGTTTTGGACAAATTTCGAAAGACAGACCCTTCGAGGTATTACGGTCCTGGCTTCCTTCGTCGTGTAGGTTATGTCCGGGAGGACTATGGCGAAACCGACGTGTGGAGGCATCCGAAGGCTTACTACGTCAAGGGGTCGGCGCGAGACCACCACCGTGAAGCCTCCGAGTATGGCTGCAGCAACGTTATCGGCATGAGGAGTACCGGCAGAAGCCATCTCTCCCAAGGCCGCATATTCAATCAACTCCTTTGTGGAAAGTCTAGCTTGCAGCAAGACGTTCAGCGCCAGAGCACATGCAGAGGAGCTCGCTGCGCTACTTCCCAGACCACTTCCAGGCCCGACCCCTTTTTTGATGTCGATATGTAGTCCCACGTTCCGTCCGGTCGTGGCTAGCAGTTCCCTTGCGACTATCCCCGCCGTGTTAAGGTCGGGCTTGGTAGGGATGAGGTCGGAGCCCTCGCCCTCTACTGATATTTCTATGCGCTCCGAATCCATCTTCTCGACGTAAACGCGGTCCCTTGGCGATGTCAGCGCTACGCCGAAGACATCGAAGCCCGCCCCAAGATTGGCCGATGTGGCCGGAGCTACAGCTTCTACAGCTAGTATCTCCTTCTTCAACCTGCCGTTACTCTTAGACCTCCTAGGCTTTATAGGTTGAAGGCTTCATGTATAGCTTGAACCGCCGCCTGTCCATCTTCCTGCGCTACGACGAAGGATATGTTCAGCTCCGATGAGCCTTGTGCTATCATCCTAATGTTCACGCCCTTCTTTGCTACGGCTTGAAATATCTTGGCCGCGACGCCGGGCGTCCCCTTCATCCCCGCTCCAATGGCCGCCACGATGCTGACGTCATCTTCGAATGCGACGTTATCGATGACCCCTCTTCCCAGCAAGGCGATCTCTAGGTCGCTTACAGCTTTGTAAAGGGCGTTCTTGCGAACAAGAAAAGTTATGCTCGCTTCAGAGGCGCTCTGGGAGATCATGAGGACGTTCACGTTCTCCCTTCCCAGAACGTCGAAGACCCTGGCCGCCGTACCAGGCCTGCCGGCCATCCCCGCCCCGCTCACTGTAATCATGCCGACGTCCTTCACTAGAGCCACGGCTTTTACGATTCCATGGCCAGCCTTGGGTGCCCCTGAGATCAGGGTTCCTGGGTTGCTTTCGTTGAACGTGTTCCTTATCCTCAATGGTATGGAGGCCCTTATCGAAGGTTCGAGGGCCCTGGGATGGAACTGTTTGATCCCAAAGGTGGCCATCTCGAGTGCCTCCGCGAAAGAAAGCTCAGGTATCAGCTTGGCGCTGGAAACTAGCTTTGGGTCACAAGTCATTATCCCGTCTACGTCGCTCCATATCCATACTTCATCGACGTCGAGAGAGAATCCCAAGATTGTGGCAGTGTAGTCGGATCCCCCTCTTCCAAGCGTAGTCACATCACCATGTTGCGTTACACCCGTAAACCCAGCCACCACAGGGGTTATGCCCGTGTTGAGCAGAGGGGTCAGGTTTGCGGAGGTCTTCATCCTTGTAACTTCCATCAGAGGGCTGGCTTCACCGAAATTCTCATCGGTGACTATGCCTGCGTCCCCTCCCATGAAGCTCTGGGCCTTAACTCCCATATCCGACAGGGTGTGGTACAACAGCAAACAAGACAACGCTTCGCCGAAAGACAGTATCCGATCCTTGGTCCTAGGCGTGCCTTCTCTCAATACTGTCATCGCGTTCAATAGCCGCCCCAATTCCTCGAAGGAGGGCTGAACGGAATCCAGAGCGTCGATCAGTTTCTCGCGATCGATCATAGCCTCCTTAACTGCATCTTCATGCTTGATGATCAGTTCCTTCATGCCGAGGTCGACGCCCTTCTTATCGCCCTCCTGCGCCAGTGCCATGAGCCCGATGAGCCGGTCGGTGACCCCCATGAGAGCTGAAACCACGACTATGCAAGTGTGCTCGGAGGAGTATCTCTTGATGATCTCGGCCACCCTTCGGATACCTCGGCCATCCGCTAGAGAGGACCCTCCGAACTTCATTACGAGCTTCAACGTGCCCACCTAGAGGCCAACCTTTCCTTCAATTCTAGAAGGTCCCTTAACATAGCACTCGCTGTCTCCATCCCACCCGCTCCCCTCCCTATTACAACTTCGTCTCCGGCAGATTCCGATGTGAACTTTACGGCGTTTAGCATTCCATGAACGCATAGGGGGTCCCTGTGGTCGACAAGGGTAGGTCGGACCGTGGCGAGGTCGTCAACGGAACCTATGAGCTTGATGCTAGAGCCTCTTTCGGAGGCCTTCACCATATCTTCCTGCGTTATGTTCCTTATTCCTTCGGTTTCCACATCCGACAACGTCAACTCCTTTCCCATTAGCCAGTTGCCCATGATCACTATCTTGCAGGCGGTGTCCCAACCGTCCACATCTAGAGATGGATCATCTTCAGCGTAACCTAGCTTGCGGGCTTCGGTCAAGGCGTCTTCAAAGTCCATCTTTGAAGATTCCATCGCCCCTAAGATGAAGTTGGTGGTTCCGTTGAGGATGCCCTTGATCGCGAGTATCCTATCAGTAGAGAGGCAACGTTTGCCAAAGTCAAGTATGGGTGTGCCTCCGCCGACGGTGCCGCTGAAGAGAAAGTTTACTCCATTGTGAAGAGCTAGCTCTCTCAGCGCCGGGAAGGCCACCGCGAGCGGACCCTTGTTGGTCGTTATCACGTGTCTTCCTTCCTTGAACGCCGTCTCTATGTGGCCCAGCCCAGGTTCACCATTCTGCACGTTAGTTCGAGTTGTTTCAACAATGACTTCCGAATCGATCGACTTTATTGCATCCAGAGGACGGAGGTCGCGGTCTCCCACTTCCGGATAGTTGGCTACGGTCCCTGTAGTTCTTTTCATATCTAAGGCCGCCTGCAAGTTGAGACCCTTTGGGTCCGTTGCTCCTCCCTTCGTGTCCAAGATCGCTACGACCTTGGGGTTTACTCCATGGCGGGCGATTAGCTCGCGTCTCCTCTTAGAGATCAACCTGACGAAACTCTGGCCGACAACACCGAATCCAATTAGGACCAGACGCATAGTATGGCGTCGCGGTACGCCGTGTACCTTTATTACCTTTGGCTTGTCGTAATATCTAGCCTACTGATGGATACGACCACATCACCTCTTGAACGCAAGTGTACTTGGGATCTTGTTGCTCTGTTTCAGCCCTTGTCTTAGGAGAATGACGATGATGTATCGGATAGACGAAGACGACCCACCCAGCGTACGATCAAGTGGGATGTCAGCACTCACAAAAGCCAACCCTGATCCAATGAAGGCGGGCCAGTGCCTTTTCTACACGTTCGCCGGTCGATGGCCTTTAATAACCTACATTTCTCACCGAACATCGTGAAGATCGTCTTCATAGTCGGCACGAAGAACTCGGGGAAGACGACGGCGGCTGAGTACATTGTCGGTGAACTAGCTCGCCTAGGATACAAGGTTGGAACAGTCAAACACATACATCACGAGTTCACGATAGACACGGAAGGCAAGGATACCTACAGGATGAGGAAGGCCGGCGCGAGTATGGTAGTGAGCATCTCTCCGTCCGAGGTAGCTGTCATGAGGCGTCCGGAAGATGAGGATAACGAATTCAAGAAGGTAGCTCAACAGATGTCGTCAGAAGGCTTCGATTTCCTTGTGGTGGAGGGGTTCAAGATGCTGTCGGGTGGCATCCACCAAGGCTTCAAGATCTTGACCTGCAAGACAAAAGAGGAGCTGGACGAGCTGCTGACGGAGCTGCCACAGATCGACGCCATAAGCGGGATCGTTTCTGAGAAGCTTTCGAGAGTCGAATATCAAGGGGTACCCTTGGTCGCCATACCGCGTGATGGAGGACGCCTGATAGACATGCTGTTATCCGGTCGCTAGATTTCATCGATCGATCACATTAGCCCGATTGCCTGTTCGTCGCCAAGTAGGACTGGGTTTATGATGACACCCTGTTTCTCAGATGAACCGACGGCAGACGTCCAATATGCTGCTCCGTCTAAGATCTATCTTTTCGACCAAGGCTTGGCACTGTAGATACTAGATGTGCATGGGAAAGAGGATCTGTAACAGGAACGAAGCCATGTACAGGAAGGCGAATTGGAACGCCACGGCGGCCGTCCTAGGGTCAGCGTCGTCCGGTACCGTATTCTTGAACATTCTCCACAAGCCCACGGACCCCTTCAAGGTCAGGAAGACTAACATCGACCAAATCGGCAGCACCCCGGCCTCTATCAGAACGGGGATGGAAAGGTAGGTCACAAGTAGTAGCCCTCCGTAGAGCGTGATCGACCTCTTTCTTCCTAGCAGCACGGCGAGGGTCTTCATTCCCACCGAGCCGTCATATTCTATATCCCTGATGTTGTTAGCTAGAAGCACCAGTCCGACGAGTATTCCTATCGGGGTAGCAGCGACCACCGGAAGAAACGAAAGAGATGACGTCTGCACTAGGTACGACCCTAGAGGGATCAGAGGCCCCCACATGATGAAAACGGTGACTTCCCCCAACCCTCGGGCCTTGAGCACGACGGGGTCCGCCGTATAGAGGAAGCTTCCGACCATCCCCAAAGCCACAAGCGGCAGGACCAAGAGGCTCCTTTGGAAGGAGAGATAGAGGGCGGCCAGGAGTGTAAGGAAGTAAAAGACCACGGCCCATCGTCTTATCGTATACGGAGACTCCAGCCCCAAGGCGGAAGGATGTGGCCTGTATCTGGTCGTAGGAGCACCCGCCTTGTCCACTCCATGTTTGACGTCATAGAAGTCATTGATCAGGTTCGTGGCAGCGTGAAAGGAGATCATGCCCAGCAACGTGATCAGATAGTACGATAGCGAAAAGCTCCCTTCTAAAGCCGCCATAAATACACCTAGGGTCACAGAGGAAAAAGTCATGGTAAATGACCAAGGCCTTGAGGCCAAGAAGAGAGTCTTGGCGTCCACAGTGTTTGGGCGCGTCTTGCATCCCAAAAAGGTTTCCTCGAAGCCATCTCTGCACAGTTTTCATTCGATACTCTTCAGTAGCCAGCCGCTCGTTACTCGATCAGCTGTCCCATCTCCCATAGGGGCTTCGATAGAACGATTCAAGCCGATTTGAGCATCGAAGGTCGGTCTGATTGGCATTCCGAATATGCCGCGGCCTCTCCATCCTTCGGTGTGAAGAGAAGTCATCGCCTATGGTTCGCTAAAACTCAATACTCCCTGTTTTACGAGCGTCCGCAGAGTCCTTCCGATCGTCGCACACGGATCATCGTCGAAACCCTTGGATGGTTCGGGAAGACGGCACCGATGCCGTGGACCTCTTTTCCAACGTCGCTACGAATGCGGCTAGTCCGATGGTCGCGGGGGCTACGAACCCAGGGAATTCCGGTACTGGTTGTTGGACGATCACGGTTCCCATCATATCGATATTTACGCTGCTCCTGTAAGTGTGTGTGCCGGGGGTGTTGAAGGTGTGCAAATACCATTGTCCCGGTTGAAGGACGCCGGAGTCCCAAGATTCGGCCTGTCTAGGTCGGACGATGCGCTGTGAGTTCCCTCCATGTCGGTCCAGTTTACTGTATCATCAACACTTATCGCGACGGAACTGGGGTCATAATATGAGCCCTCTCTGCCTGGCCCCCAGATGTTCGCCGTCCACGTCGCCGCGGCCCTGGATGGCACCACGCCGTAAAAAAGAGGTGTGAACGTAGCTGCCAGAAAGGCCAACAAGAATACGAACTTGAGGAGTCTAGTCGTATTACGCTCGTAAAGTTTGCCTCTACTCATATGCGGTGGGCCGACCGCGGTCGTCAATGAGGTTTGCTTTCCAAGCGATGGAAATTGGGTCTGTAAAGTAGTAATGCAAGATCGTCGTCAAGGGGCTTGGGCGATGTCGTCTTTATTGTCAACTTCTAACTAGCGATTTGGGAACGTTTTCGGAAATTCGTTAAATAGAGAACTCAAGACGTGCGAGCTGGTGGTGAGCTTGGCCTTGTCTTCGCTGCTTGACGAGTTCCTCTCGAGCGTAATATTGCGTTTCCTGTCCGGAGCAAGCGGAATTAGTAGCGGCATCGGCGTCTTGTTGGGCCTTCTGTTGGTCTTGGCGCTCTTACATGTGAATTCGACTGGAGGTCTCAGCGCCTGAGCGAGATGAAAGACGGATTGTATGTAGTGGATCTCCCGGGTTGCATCCACCGCGCTCACCCCATAGAAGTCCTCTCCTGCACCCCATCCAGCGATATCGTTATTTCTTGGAACATTTGTCCTCGTGATGGTCTTGGATGCTTTCGAGCGCTTGTTATGGTGGCTCTTCGTCGGGAGCGCGGGGGGCAGGACGAGGGTAGTAGTCTTGAAGGCGATCAGAGAACAGCCGAGGAACACCCTGCAGCTCTCGCAACATCTTGGGTTGGACTACACGACAGTAAGGCACCACCTAAGAGTATTGGAAAAGAACGGGATCGTAGTGGGGGAAGGTGAAAGATATGGCAGGGTCTTCTTCGTATCTGATGCGATGGAGTTCCATTGGAGTAAATTCGAGGCGATCTTGGCCAAGACAGAACGTGCAGGCAGGGGAGGCGAATCCAGACATGAACCTAGCTGAAAGAAAAGGGCGTAGCGCCAGCAGGGTTTGGGTATTGGTGGTAATAGCTGTAGGCTTAGTGTCCGGGGTCGTTCTGTCCCTGTTGATGCAATTCCGAGAGATCTGGTTCGGATATAATCGTTTCCTCTTCGAACGGATCGAGCCCTTGCTTACATTCCATGTAATCCTATCTACCATCGGCATGGCCCTGCTCGTTTCTTTGCTGGTGGTCTACGTGCATGTCTACGCTGAGACGAAAGCTAACTTCGCCCTGGGGTTGATAATAGTGTTGGCAGCGCTCCTCCTTCGGTCCCTTCTCTCTTCCCCATTGCTGCTATTCGTGGTGGGGACGATACCCTTGGGGCCTAGAGCCTTCTTGTCAGTAGCGGACGTATTCGCCGTAGTGGCTTATGCTGTTTTCCTCTACTTGAGCCTTGAATAGTCTATCTTGAGCCGTCCAAACAGAGAGGAAGCTTAGAGGGGATTCATCTCCCAGAAAGGCCAAGACGTGGCACAACTCCCTTCACGACGTCTGTTCCACGTGAATATGCCGCCTTTTCACCCATGTAAACTGGGAGCCCGCTAGCGTATAGCGAGCTGTCAGTCGAGAATTGGTGTCAATATGGCATGGCAGATGTACGTGAGTCGTGATAGTCAACAAGGGCAAGACTATCCACGACTGATGGCCTATCTTCGATGTGCTTGCTCGCTCAGTGGGTCATCGGTTCGGAAGCAAGTCCAGCCGGAGGAACTTACCGTCATCTGCCTCCAGTGGTGATAAGGCTTTGTGGACGACTTGGCATGTGAAAGGCTTCTCTCTTGAAGGAGGCATGAAACCATAGGCGAGGTACTTGAATCCACATTCGTGTCGATGGCCCTTTCGCTATTGACCTTTTCATCACCTTCGCACCGAAGGTTCATCCATCGGTCAGATGGTCCTTTCGTGTCAGATGAGCCCCTCGCCTCATACTGTTCCGCGGTTCGGCGACGGCCAGCTTCGTAAGGTTGGCTTACAGAAAGAGCAAGAAGAGCCTGAAGGTCAAGCTCAAGATGAGCATCTTCTGCGTATATGAACATATTTCATCCCAACGGGCGCCAAAGGATTACCTCCAACTCAGGAAACTGAGCCGGCGGTGTCGCAAGCCTTCGATTGGGTAACTCCTAGCTAACGATTTGGGAACGTTTTCGGAAATTCGTTAAATATCTTCCATCAAGGAAGCCTTCGACGGCGGCTGGGTTGTCCGGAGAAGGTCAAACAGAAGGGAAGGAATGGGTGAACAATCCAACACGCAGGTTCTCCGTCCTGACCTTGGTCATAATGCTTGCCCTAGGGATCATCGTAGGTGGTGGATTGGGTTACGTAACCCTTTCAACCCAGATAACACACCTGCAGCAACAGGTCCAATTCTTACAAACAGAGATCCAAACGCAACCCAACTATGCGGGTGCCGTCAGCATGACGGACGGAAACGTCTCTCTTTCGCAGTTATATCAATCCGTCAAGGACTCCGTAGTCATGATCGTCGGGACGGTCGTCACACGGACCCTCTTCGGGACGGCTACGGCCCAAGTTCAGGGCTCTGGCTTCGTCTATAGCCTGCCCGACAGGCCGGTGGTCATCACTAACTTTCACGTCGTCGTTGGGGCTTCGAACATCGTTGTGACTTTTGCGGATGGCGATGCCTACAAGGCGAGCGTCTTAGGCAGTGACCCATACTCCGATCTGGCCGTCCTCTCTGTCGACGCACCACCATACGAATTCAAACCTATTCCTGTGGTAAGTTCTGATGGGCTTAGGGTAGGCGACCCGGTGATGGCCATCGGTAGCCCATTCGGCCTTACTGGCTCAGTCACCACTGGCATCGTCAGCCAATTAGGAAGGACGATCCAGGAAAGCACAGCTGGAGGATACACCATAGCGGACGTCATTCAGATAAGTGCAGCCATCAATCCAGGTAACTCCGGTGGCCCCCTCCTGAATTACCTTGGGCAAGTGATAGGTATAACGACAGCCACAGTAAGCGGCTCGGAGGGCTTGGGTTTCGCCATCTCCTCTTCGACCATCCTCAGAGAGGTGGTCCAACTTGCTGATGTGGGGAAATATACAGCCCATCCCTGGCTTGGAGCGAGCGGCGTAGACATGAATTACGACATCTCCAAGGCTATGGGCGTCAACGTCACGTATGGCTGGTTGATCCAGAGCTTGGTGAGCGGTGGGCCAGCGGACATAGCTGGCCTGAGGGCGGGCAATCAGAGGGCAGAAGTGGCCGGGAATACGGTCATGCTAGGTGGCGACATAATCATCGCCATGAACGGAACCCGCATAGTTAATGGGGACGACCTCTCTTCCTATCTCGAGCGATACACTCTTCCTGGCCAATCGTTGGATCTAACGATAGTGCGCAACGGTCAAGTCATCGAAGTCACTGTAACCTTGGGCGCCAGGCCACCTCTTTCCTCTTGATGTATAGTGTAGTACCCGAAATGCCCAAAGTCCTTTCGACATCATCGGACGGGCTTTCTGCCTGCATCTTCAATGTCGAGGCTTCCAGAAGGGATGGGCTCCTCATATGATGGACAAATCGAGCAGACATGACCGATTCGGGGTCAAACTGGCTAGCCACGGAATATCAAACCTTGGTTCGTTCCTCCTCATCCTAAGAAACAACTCCTACCTCCTTATGATCGCCGGATATGTGGTGATGCTGTTGATGGCGTACGCCGCCTACGGCGTGCTCTTCCAATTCTCCTTGGGAATGTACGCACTACTTGCCCTGCCGTTGATTTTGATTGTAGGAAGACACAGGCTAGCGTTCATAAAGAGCTGGGTACCCTTCCTCGTAACCATACTTTCTTATGAAGCATTGCAGGGGGTCGTGGGGGCTTTGGCGACCGCAGGCGGCATCTTTTCTCTGTACGCTATGGACACAGCCATCTGGGGGTTCAACATGACGGGAACCATCCAGACGGCGCTCCAGTCTCAACCCATGACCATCGTGATGACGTTGCTCTATACGTTACACCTTCCTTTGGTGGTGTTCGCTTCATTCTACTTCTGGAGGTCGAGGAACGGGATCTACAAGAGGTACGTCTACGCCATCGTGCTGACGTCGTATTGCGCCCTGCTCACCTTCTTGCTCATACCCACCGCTCCCCCATGGTACGAAGGCACCGCGAGGGACCTGCTGCAGGGCGTCGATTCGACCATACCGGTTAAGGTCTATGCGGACCTGATGAATCTAATAGAGTCAGATAAGTTCGCCGCCTTTCCGAGCCTTCACACCGCGTACGCGATTATCTTCTTATATTACATGAAGGAGAGAGGGTCACTCTATGGTCTTGCTGCCTTGCCTGTGACAGCCGGCATCCTTCTGTCAACCCTTTATCTCGGACAGCATTATGTCATCGACCTGATCGGCGGAACGGCCTACGCCTTAGTTAGTTGCCTGTTGGTGGACCGTACGTCCGTCGTCCACATGACACAAGGGCACCCAAGATCGACTTCCACCTGCTTCTTGATACATAGATGAATCATACAATTGCTCTTCCTTCTAGCGAATTGGCTACCTCTTGAACGAAGCAGCTCTCTCGTCCTCCCGGCTAGATGGGTTTCGCTACGCCTTTCGCATTTGCGTCAGAAGGCTGCATCCGGAACGATCACTGGCAAGTCCTAGCCAAGCCCTGTGAAGTTTCTCGCCGTAGAGGACACCGTTTGGGCAGCGTTTTGGACATATATTATATGGCCTCCGTTCCTTTCATGTACGCTTAGGGAGAGACATCGTCTTCCGAATGCTGGTGCGGCGAGCGGGATTTGGACCCGCGTTACCAGCGTGGCAGGCTGATGTCCTAGACCAGGCTAGACGATCGCCGCACATCTCTGAAGTTGCTTTCCAATGCATATTTATCGGTTGTGGGGGTGGTTTAACAAATGACCATGATGGTCTCCGACGCATGTGCTCACCTGCGGGCGGGCAATATCATTAACCCTTCGTCCGGGTCCCCTATGGAAAGATGATCCCCCCTTAAGTACATCAACCCCACCAAAGCTAGGGTGATGGCATCGAGCTCATCGTGTGTGATCTCCCTCTTCGCTATGTCCCCGCTTATCCCAACATCCATTAGAGCGACCTTCAACCTCTCAAGGCCTTCTTTCTTCCTTGGAATTCGCAAGATGTCTTGGGCGCCTCCTGGGTAACTTTCTATGACGGCCAGACCTCTATTCTCCAGGACCTTCTTCATCTTCATTCCTCTAGCTGTGAGCATCCTCATGGGGCCGAGAGTTATGGGAAAGAACTTTATCTTCATCCTCTTCAGTTCCAAGTCGCAGGCCCGGAAATGAGGAGGTCCACGAAACTCCAGGCTAGGTCGTCCTTTGGGGAGGCAGAGTGGGGCATCTATACACACGACCTGCGGTCCAGCCATCAAGGTGGCGTCTACCAATTCATCGTCCGTGTGTAAAATCCTTGTGCTCGCATTCAGCCCTTCATCCAAGATGCAGAATCCCGACCTCCTTCTTTCGCTACCTGCTAGGTCTATGCCTACGGCCTTCTTCATGCCCAAGCGTTCATCCTCAGATGAGCGTTCTTAAATATGTCCCGCGCCGTCGTCCGGTCTCCATGCACATGTTGAACCAAATTCATCGTCGGCCTTCCAGTACATGACGTCGACTCGACGCACCGCAATCCGTCGGCCTCATCCTTTGCGTTACAACGACATGGCCAAACGTAACCCTAACCTAGGCCTATAGAGCCGTTCTGCTGCCCCGTTGCGACCTCCTCGGCTTCCTTCAACCCTTATATGCCTATGGGCGATGTGCTAGTTCAGGGATAGCCCATGGAGCCGGCGATACAGACGATGGGACTGACCAAGAAATACGGGCACCTGATCGCTGTGAACAAGCTGGACCTGAAGGTGGACAGGAATACGATCCATGGCTTCTTAGGGCCTAACGGTGCTGGCAAGACTACCACGATAAAGATGTTGCTGGGGCTTCTCAGACCCGACGAAGGCAAGATGGTCGTCTTGGGGAAAGAAGTCTACGGAGACAGGCCTGATGTTAGGTCGAAGGTCGGTTACATGCCTGAGCTCCCAAAGTTTCCCAAGCATCTCAAAGGATACGAACTGCTTGACATATATGGCCGGATGTATGGGATGAGCGAACAGGAACGCAGGCAGCAGATACCCAGGCTGTTGGAGATGGTAGGTCTGAAGGGGAGGGAGAGGGACCCCATAGGGAAATACAGTAAAGGGATGCAGCAGCGTATCGGCATAGCCCAAGCACTCCTCAATGAACCTGAACTGGTCATACTCGACGAACCAAGCCTAGGGCTGGACCCTGTAGGTATGGTTGAGGTTAGAGAGCTCGTGAAGGAGGTGGCGAGAGAAGGAACGACGGTCTTCCTTTCATCTCATCTATTGTTCGAAGTGGAGCAGGTCTGTAGCCATGTGACCATCATTCACCGTGGGGTCTCAGTCGTTTCCGATACTCTTGAAAACGTATCCGGGATGCTTCGAGGTCCGGTAGTCCTTAAGGTAGAATTGGCCAGCTTGGGCGACGGCATCGTGGAGGCCATAAGGGGATTGCCATTCGTCGCGGCCATTTCACGGGACGGTAACGCCGTTTCGATGGAGCTGAAGACCAACGACGATGTCAGGGCTCTGGTCTCTCAGGAGATAACCAGGGCCGGCGGAGTCATCGTTTCCATGTCGTTGAAGGGGAGGAGCTTGGAGGAGGTCTTCGTGCAGCTGGTCGCGAGCCATAAGGAGGAGGCCAATCATGTCTAATTCTGGCTTGGGGTCACAGGGTCTTAGGACCCGTTTTTGTGCCCTGATGAAGTATGAATTACTCTGGAACATCAGGAAGAAGAAGTTCATCGGGATGGTGGTGGTGGCGTTTGTGCTGGTCACTTTATCGTTGGCCCTACCTGTCGAGTTGAGCGGGATAGTCGGCCAGACCGTAAGTCAAGACCCAGATTACGTCGTTCGTTCTGGCGCGGGCATTGGCGGGTTAGGCTTCTTTCTCTTCGCTATGGTGACCGTGATGAACAGCATCTCAGGCGAGTTCGAGAGCGGCACCATAATCCCGCTCCTAACGAAGCCCGTTTCTCGGACCATTGTCTTCCTTGCCAAGCTTTCCGCAGCCGTTGTCACCTTGCTACCGGTGTACGGAGTGCTCTATTTGTACCTGACCATCGGCGCCACGGTCATATACGGTCCTCAGAGCAACTTACATCTAGTCCCTCTCTCACTTCTTGGGAGCTTCATGAGCACGCTCGTCTGGATGGCTATAGTCCTAGCAGTGGGTTCGGTTTCGAAGAGCTCTCTCTTGGCCGCCCTAGTGCCGTTCGGAGCTTTCATCGCCCTCTCCATCAGCGCGCCTATAATATCCCTCTTCTCAGGCCAAGCTTGGATCCTTACCTATCTGCCCGGGGGCGGCGTCACTGGATACATTAAGGGGGTGGGCGCGTCCTCCCCGTTTTCGCCTGGCGTCTCCGTTTCGACCGGGACTGACAGCATAGCGGCCACCATCATAACATATGTCTTGCATCCTGCTTCTGAGGTGACCTTCTTCAAGATCGGCGGATTGCAGGGAGGGACGGCTGCTTCCTTGGTCGAGCTGTATTCAGAACCTCTTAGCTTCGTGGTGTTGAGGTCGATAGCGGTGGCCTTGGCCTACGTCCTCGCATTCCTCTTCATCTCGTGGTACAGCATAAGGAGAGCACAAGTGATGGAATGATGGGTACATCGTCCCTCTCAATGCTGGAGGCCACCATGCAGGCTTTCCTGCTTCTGCTTCGTTATAGACGCCTCACTCGTCTCGCTGGATCCGAACGTCCGTCCAAAGGGCTTAAGCATGTCGCCCATTTCCCAATCGGGTAACACGGAATATGAAAAGGCGGTCGATTCGGGTTCACCTGTGAAGGAGCCGAAGTGTTATACATACGTTCGCCTTAGGCCAGGGGGAGAAGATGAAGGCCGGACGACTGTTCGAACCGTGGCTTGGCCAGCTGACCGGGAGGTCTCCCAACCCACTCGTCAAGTCCTCGAAGATGAACATACGACGACTGTTGGAGCTCGACACCGTCGTTCCACAGAAGTACGTATGGAAATACATTACGACAAATGCCTTCAACGAGGAGCTGAAGCGGGCTGAAACGATCGAGGAAGCCAATCGCCTCTACTGGCACGACGTAGCCCAAAACTTGGAAGTCTATAACGCCCTTGTCGTCTGGAGGTCCGCAGAGCTGCTCCGAGCCACCATTGACCTGTTGAACTCCGGAGAGGTCCTCGTCCCGGCCATTCTCGGACGATCTGCGATCGAGTTGGCCTCCGCGGCCGTCGTGAACGCCAACTCCCTATCTATGGCGATACACAACACCATAGATAGGGCGGCAAGGCACCGTGACGCCTTGAAGTCGCCCATCGTGAGCGACACGTTAGAGTCCCACATGTCTCGCATCGTGCACGGAACTCGTATAGGAGACCAGATTCAGGAAGCAAAACAGGTGAACGTAGGATACTTCATCGACATAATGTCAAAGAGCCCCGGCCAAGGAGAGCTGAAGATGGTGTATGAATCGCTCATCGAAGTAGCTAGGCCGAACGTGTGGGGGAACGTCAGGACGTGGGCAGATTTGACAAGACGGAGCAAGGAGAGCGTTCAACTGGCAGAGATGAAGAGGGACGGCCGAAATCACTTTACCGATTCCGTAAGGACCCTGACCATCTGGGCCCTGTCGTGGTCTTCCTTACGAATACTGGAAGCGGTGGACACGATTCAAGAAGTGGTGGACAAGGTCTTTGAAATCTGGCCACCTGACGGTCGTAAACTCAGAACATAACGTGTACATTGGTGGTTAGGATGCCGGCGATGCAATATTAATATAATTCTTATAGCTGTTAGAAACCGGTCTTGAAGGTAATCACCAAGGCCAGGACGACCTACAGTAGGACGGAGCTCACTGCTATATTCTTCTTCGTCGCTGCCTTCACCTTCTTCTTGTACTTCCCCGGCCAGCCATTGATGGGCTCCGTCTCCTCATTGGCCTTCGGCATCGTTTCGGTCGCCATACTTAGGGCCAAGAAGCCCTATCGCATGAGGAGCCTCCTAGTTGTGGCCCTTACCCTCGTCACATGGACATCCTTCGTCGCCTTCTTGAACGGCTTGGGCCTCGTAACCTTGGACATCTTCATAACCGGTCACAAGAGGGTTCCTCTCGTGCCTGCGCCGGCATCCGATTACGGTTACCTTTCCTTGGTCTGCCCTTACCTGCTGCCCACCTCCGCAGGCGCTCAAATCACGGTAGACCCCAGTTCATTCTACGTCAAGTTCTTGGCGACCTCTCCGCCGGACATGACGGGGTTTGTCGTCGCGGCGCTCGCTTTTGTCGCCACCGCATTCATACTCGGAAAGGGCTGGTGCGGGTGGCTCTGCCCTTTCGGAGGCATAGGCGAAGCATGTCGGATGGGCCACAGGCCGCTTCGCGCCTTTTCCCGGCTTATGAAGTCAGTCGGTAGTTACGCGTCATCGAAGGGCATTGACCTTTATTCTCCATTCACATTACAGAGGCTTCGAGACGTGAAATATGCCGTCTTGGTTGTCACGTTGCTTCTTTCTCTGGTATTCGCTGTGCAATGGTTCTGCGTCTTCTGCTGGGCGGGGATCCTAAGCTGGTTCGGTTCTCCCCTTAACTTCGCAGTGTTCTTGGGCATCATCCTGATATTCTTCATAGTTCTTCCGCTCATCAGTTCAAGGAAGTGGTGCCATTCCATCTGTCCGGTTGGTGCCGGCCTCAGCCTAATGGATAGGGTTACTCCCTTCTGGATCTCCATAGACAAGAGGGAATGCACGAACTGCTACGCGTGCCTCTCCGTCTGCCCCACCTTCGGCTTGGCCAAGCGTGAAGGTGGAGGCGTGGTCGCGACCGACACCTGCGACAAGTGCCTCGTCTGCGTCTATAAATGCCCCACCCACGCCGTAGAGCTCAAGGTATACAACGTAAGTGCGGATGCCACGAAGGTCCTCGTTCCCGCCGTTTCGGCGCTGGGCGCCTTCTGGTTCTATTGGTTCATTGTGGTCACCGTAGGAGTTTTTCGGATCTTAGTGGGGTTGTAGAAATGTTCGAAAGCATCCCCGCCGGTCTATTGCTCGGCCTGAGTAGCGGGATCCAGTGCACAGTCGTATGCCTCCCCGTCCTGCTCACTCAGCTCATGTCTAAGAAGAGGACGACAACAGATGCGTTGAAGGTCTCTTTTCTCTTCTCTTTGGGCAGGCTCTTAGTGTACTTCGCCACATCCTACGTCCTATTCATCTCATCACGAGCCATTGAAAGGCCTCTTCCTGAGCCTTTGTCTAGGGTTTCCTCCACTTTACTGCTTGGTGCGGTCATGGTTTACTACTCTCAGGGTGCGCTCAGGCGGAAGGGTGCATCCAGTTGCGGTGTCCACTCCGAGGGAAAGCACGTGTACATACCTTTCACTCCGTACGCAGTTGAGATCAGACAAGGCAGGAATGGAGCGCCCCTCGTTCTGGGCGTCATCTCGAGCTTAAGCTTGTGTTTGCCCATAGTGGCAGTCCTATCGTTCTCGGGTTCGTCGGACCTCCTAACAGCTTCCGCCGCCATCATCGCCTTCTGGGTGGGTTCTTCCATCTATTCGATCGGCGTCTCTTTGGCATTCGCTGGCGCGCTGCACATGAAGACGAGAGGCCCCCTCGTCCAAAGAATAGGCTTTATCGGGGTCCTTTCGAGCGGGCTACTGGGCGTGGCATACCTGACGATGGGCCTAAGCTCCCTATTCGTCACCTAGAACATCTGCAATATGACGCTCAGGTAGTCCGCGACCACGAACCTGAAGAAAAGTATGCCCAAATAGAAGCCTCCTAGGTACAACAGCGCTGAGCCATTGCCTGTGGTGGCGTTCACATGTTGTCTTAAGGGGCATCCTTCGGCCAGAACTGAGAAGAAGGCGTAGCCTATGCCCCCGATGGCAGCGAGGACTAGGACGACGAGAGAACCGGCACCAGGCTCGTTATGAAGAAAGAGGGGGAAGTCTGACATGGTTGGAGAGAACCAATAGAAGAGCAAGTAACCGCCCAACGCGCCCATCGCCATGCCCACTATTGTCCTCATAAAATGTGTTTCCCTGAACAGATAGAGGTCCCTATATCCGGTAATTGAACATGACCGTGACCTCTGCCACAGGTAACCTATGATCACCCCGGCCAACAGCGTGGCCAACCCGACCTGCAGGGTCATGTCCTCACGCTCCATTTCACGTAGTTCGCGGCTAGGATCACTCCCACCATCATGCCAGAGAACCCCACCAAGGCGATTACGCTTCCGTACGCTAGCCCCATGATGATGTGAACCGAACAGTAACCCAAGGTCAGGCCAAATACGGCTACCATGAAGCCGTAGATAGCTGGGCTCAAGCGACGTCTTGGTCGCCTGAAGCTGAACTCTCTGTGCTGATAGGTGGCCACTGATGCGCCGATGATGACGCCTATCACCGTGAGCACCGGTATGTCAACGGACGGTTGATGCACGTATAGCGTGGTGCCGAAAAGGAAGTTGACGATCCAGTCCAAGAGGTCGCTAGGATGGCTCACGAAGCAAATGCCGTAGGCAGACGGCGGGGAGACCCCCACCCACGCTTGAGCCACCGCCGCCCATAGGCCGGTTACGATCCCCGCCGACAGCTTGTCCACCTTCACCTCTCGCCGTGGCCATCTTGGCTTGGAGATGGGCTCTAACGTTCTAGGCCGGACTATGCTCCCCTCCTTGGCCCTCCGTCCAGTAGAAGCGGCCTCGAAGGAGGGATCAGAATGACTGCGCTTTTCCTTCGACCACGATAGACCTAGCAAGTCCTAAACGCACGTTCAGAAGGCGTAGGAGCAATATATCCTTTAAAGGTATAGTATTTAAGCATCCACCAGATGCTAGGTATACGGAATGCGAAGGTGAAAACCTTGCTCGACGAGCGACGCCAGCTGTACGTGATACTCGTCGTGGCGCTATTGATGACCTTCTTCGCTGAGTACACCGTCCCATTCGAGTTCTCAGCTAGGGGCTACGTCCCACTGGGAGACGCTCTCAGGGACAAGGTGAGCCTATCTTCTATCAACGGTGTAGTGCAGACCATCTTCGATGACCAACACGGAGACGTAGACCAATTCATGCAAGAGTATACGGTCTCCAGGACCGGGGAGGGCATCCTGATACAGCCTCTTCGGTCTAACGTACAGGGCTGTTCGACCGATTACACCAACTACCTCGTAGTGAACTTTACGATCTTCAATGAGTTGCCCCGTCCTCAGAAGGCGACGCTCAACGTCTCTGTGTACGATACAGCGAACGGCCAACTCGCAGCTTCCAAGCTTATTGTAGCTAACCTCGAGCCTAAGCAGGAGTCGTCCTATGAAGCGAAGTTCTACATAATTTCGACTGAATATGACCCCATCTTCCTAGTAAAGGTGACTTTTCCGACGGCAGACCAGCTAGCTTACGTTCCCTCTACAACCAACGAGATACCTCTCTTTCAATACCTCCTTATTCAGCTGGGTCTTCTTTCCCCGGAGGTCCCCGAGCATCCCGTTCATGGGCCCCATTGGTGAGGTCCCAGACGGCTCCGCGATACCTTCCGCCACAGACGTCTTCTCCCGAAATGCCTTCATGTCCCCGGATCCTCGTGAGCGTCAGAACTCCGACGATCCGTGCTTACGCCTGAAGCTGAGTCCCTTACGGGCAGTTCACAGACGACCCGTCTGGAGCTGGACGTCCTTTCCTCGTATCGTAGACATGGCATATCCGGTCCGCTGTCCAAGGCGTCCATCTATCGGCGCAATGCACATGGGAGCTATGTTCCTCTCTTCAACAGCCCTTAGTACTCGGTCTCCGCTGTAAACTCCATCTCGTTCAGGTCCCTCTGTCCTTGCTTGAGTACGCCTCTCTTAGGCCCACCCGTTGCTACCCAATAGGTCCGGCCTCCTCTGGCCCTGGACAGCAGGAGCCCCAACGTGACTTCCACCGAAACACCACAACATGCGCACGAGCCCTCTATCTCATGCTCCTCTACGTATCCCTCGTTGAAGATGACCGTTGAACGCTCACAGACCAGAGCTTCTTAGAACGCTCAACCGAAGCCACGCTAACCCCTTCCCTTGAACTCCGGAAGAATCTTCACATGCTATCAGTCCAACAGGTTGTTGGGTGTCCAGATGGCAGGTGTGGTAGTTGGAAGTGGTGCTGAAGCTGGGAGACAAGGTCGTCGCCTTCATTCGGCACCGTCTTAAGTTTATACCGCCGACCGCTTAGATGTTTCAATTGGGTGGGCGATCAGAAGGCCGCCGAACCCAAGGAGCCAGATCAGCACAGGGTAAACGATCATACGTTCCATTCCACCAGGGCCCAAGCCCAGATAATTCCTGCTCATGAAGAGGGCCAACGCCACGAACGTCAGGCCCCCAAGGAGCACCGAGAAATACGAGAGAGGAGCTCGCTGTAGCCTAGAGGAAGCTATGGCGGAGGCCCCAGCAAACAGGAACGTAATTAGGGAGAAGACCGAATGATATATGCCGGTCGTTTCGGGGAACAGGCCTACTCCCATCGCTCCGATGGCAGCCACCGCGAAGAGGGAGGAAACAGAAACGGAACGAAAGCCGCTCCAAATGAAGTATGCGCCAACTATGCCAAGAACGCCCAGCCCGATGACGGATAAGTTGAAGATCGTGGAGGAGGGCTGGACGATTGTGCAGGAACCATTACACGTCGCGCCTAAGTCGCTTATGTAGTTTTGCGAGACGCTGTAACCTGGGTATAGCGCTTCGGCCACCAACATTCCCATCATGAACTGCGCCGCGCCCACGAATAACAAGGACCCGGCGATCTTCGTCGCAGGATACTTCATGGCGTCCCCTTTCCTCTGGTCGTCACAGCATCCTAATAAAGTGGCTGAGAATCCTTCGGTCGAGGCCTCGAGACGGCTTGCACGACCATCTGGGGAGGCGTCTTCTGCTTTTTCCTGACTTGATCGGCCGAGCGTCATCCGATCATCTCCGAGCTAGATGAGCTGTCCTTACCATGGGCTAGCCTTACATTCCGACGGCCAAGTCCTCTTGAACTTTATATGGGTCCCGGCGTCATCACATATTCGATGGCTGAGGTGGACCCGAACTTCCTTGGCAGGTCTAAGCCGGCGGGTATCAAACCGAAGGTGGACATCCCTGGCTTCGAGCTGACGTATTACGATCGTTTCGGTGGCATCCCAGAAAATGAAGTGGCGGAATTCAGGACCTTCTTGAGGGATTCCGCGCGTTATATCTACGACTGCATAGAAGCATCACGTTACCTGTGGATCAAGATGCAGGAAGAGAAGCGGATAGACGGAAAAGAGGCGGACCTGATGGCCACGCCCGTCGTCAAGCTCTATCACATATGTTCCACTGGTACGCAATACTATATTTGGGCCACATGGGACGGCGCCGTGTCCGTAGATAGGCAAGAAGTGGTCCATATGACATCCGAAAACGGAGCGGAGAAGGCCTACCCTGAGTTGCAACTCATTCAGTATGTGGGAGACATCCACTCGGTCGAAGATGGGTGAAGAGCGAAGCGGCGAGATCGATGGAATGTGAGAGATGGGGAGCTCATCCCTGCCAGGAGCCTTCGAGCCTCTTCAGCGCCGCTCGGATGACCGCATAGAAGGTCACGGCCAACTCAAAGATCACGATGGCGAGTATGGCGAGAGTCATCACCCTCAGGCTCATGGCCTGTGATGGCGCATGCTAAAATTTAAGGTTAAAGCTCTCATCCGTTACTCCATCGGCGCGACCATCTCTATACTGAGGAATAGGGATGAGATGTCGTGAGGAAGGGAGAGAGCATTGCAGTGCCTACGACGGTCAGCTGAGTCATCACGGTGGGCAGCCGGCGGAAGAGAAGAGATACACTAAAGGCCAACGAAGGAAAGGGTCCAAACGACGGTGGTCAGCTCGACATTTCTGGATGGCCACATGCTAACGTCCCGAGGGGTTGAGAAACAATTCACAGCGAGGAATTCGTAGGCGTATTGCCGCATCACGTGGTAAGCCTCTGACGACTTTCGTCGATGGGTGCAGGCGAGACACGAGAACCCTTCTCGCTGATTTAGCCAATGTTTCCACCAGACCGATCAGGAAACATCTTTCAAACGGATACTCATCAGATACCGGCCCTACCTCTTGAAGGTATGAGGAACATTAGCGCGCAGCCCTCGCTAGACGGATCCATGGCGACAAGCATGCCTTCGTCGTCTGACGGCACACCGCGTGGATCATGAAGTCTCGTCCGCCGTGAAACCATGGCCCATTGGTCACGCAACGGATGTCTCCAACCATTCGGAATACTTCTCGTTACGGATGTTGCCCTTCATGGTGACGATCTCTGGTACGTCATAGGGATGGCCGTTCCGGACATACTCGCAGAGCTCTGTGACCTTGCTCACCTTTGTCTTGTAGATGGTTAGCCATTCGTCCTCCCGCACGATCCTTCCCTTCCATCTGTACACAGATCTTATCTCCGCCATGTTCACGCAGGCGGCCAACTTCCTTTTCACAGCACCTTCGGATGCCTTTCGGGCTGTCTCCAATGAAGGATACGTACACAGGACCATGACCAAAGACATGGGGCTGTCGATCCCCTCGCTAGCCTAAATCCGTATCGTATATCGAAGAGGTAGCCATTGGGGGGCAAAAGGATTGAAATGTCGGGGCCATATCATTCCACGTCGAAGGCTCTGGTCTCGGTTAGGCTTCTCCCGTCATGCCGGACATCGTCCACAGGGGAATCAAGGAAGGCAAGGCGAGTGAAGGATGGTGGGATATCACAGGCAGAGGCCGACGGCGTTGTCTTGATGGAAGGGTTCAGTCGGGAATACGGAAGCGTCCCCGTTCCAAGAGAGATATGGACCTTAAGAGGCATAACGACGACGGAGACTTCGCATTAGGTGATCTAGAATGGTGAAGAGCTACAGCACTGGTCAACTTGTAGCTGGCTTCGACATGCTAACTCGCCTTATACGGGTCTATGCACTTGGGGACGAACATGGTTACGCAGGTCCATACAGTTCGTCTCTACTTCTGCTCAACGATATGGCTACTACTATGACAGGTCTGGGCCTATACGAAGAAATTGACGGACCTTTCATTAGCCCAAGAAGTGAATGGTGTAGATCCTTCCGTCGATAG
>Ga0123519_10000104_pt1 | contig 131408 bp, 126 predicted proteins | sample YelNatPaOPRAMG02_FD_87396 | JGI IMG/M metagenome (GOLD analysis project Ga0123519, IMG submission 87396) | Hot spring microbial communities from Yellowstone National Park - Yellowstone National Park OP-RAMG-02 (version 2) | ecosystem: Environmental > Aquatic > Thermal springs > Hot (42-90C) ... | reverse complement strand
CCAAACTTCAGGATCCCGTAAATCTCCAATTACAAAATCATCGACTTCATCTTTTGGAGAAAATTCTGGATATTTTAAATCAACTGACCTTACCCAATAACCTAAACTTTTTAATTTTCTTGCTAAGTGATGACCTATAAATCCACCGCCTCCGCAAACTAAAGCACTTTTCATAATACTATATTATTTTACTTTTAACGACCTTTAAATAAAGTATAACAAACAACGAGAGAATTTTGAAGTACAAATTTTGTCCGCCGGCTGGCGGATCGAATTTTGAATGAATTAACCAATAACAAAAAAACTAATAACTTATAACAACTTCTAACTTCTAACTTCCAACTTCTAACTTATAACAAATAACAAAATAAATCTTTTGAAAATTATAGTTTAATATCAATTTAAAGTCGAATAGAATCTCAATTTATATTCTCAATTCCAAAACGGCAATTTAAACGGTTAGTATTGTTCTAAAAAATTTTTTACTTTTTCGCTAATGTCTTTTTTAACTTCTAACCAGCTGACTGGTTTTATCAGCTTTGGCATCGCTGTATTTTTTGCATCCTCAAAATAAGTCAATGCTTTTAAAAGATGAATCTCGTTGTAGTCTAAATTAGCAAATTTCTTTCTCACAAAGCCCAAGAGTTCTTTCAAGGAATAATGTTTTAGGAGAAAATAAACATCAATAAAATCTTTATAGGAGCCGCGACGGCCAATGGCTTCAAGTTTCATTGCCGCTACGTCAGAAAGACCGGCAAGATAAATATTTCTTTTATATTTTTTCTTAGGTGATATAAGAGGGTAAGGATATTCAAAAAAACTTATTTTAACACCATTTAAAGCGCCGTTGAAGGTATTTTCAGATTCGCTATCTACACTAAGACGCCCCAATTTTTCCAATTGATGCCTAAAAGAAGGCGTGTAGTGAAATTTTTCGGAAAACCAATCCAGGTCAATAGAAAAACGATGACCAAAATAAAGAGCAAGTGCCGTGCCGCCGGCTAAATAAAAATTTTTTATAAAGCCAGCCGTACTTAGCGTATCAAGAACGCTTTTGGTGTTTTGAGTAAGGGATTCCTCGTGCATCGTAATTTTTTCAAGGGAAGATGAAGCATCATTGACCAAAAATTGGCACTGCGAGAGTCAGAAAAAATGTGTTTCTGAGCTATTTTTCTAATTGTTAAAAAACCATATAAATCAATTATTTCTTTCCACTCCTTTAAATTTCCAAAATCCAAAACTCTACCAATAATAAATTCGGCGTCTTTTTTTTCATCAAGTTTTTGAAAATCAGTATCCCAAAAAAGACTTTTTCTTAAATTCATATTTAAATAATATCACAAAATCGCTCTCTTTTCAATTATTTTTATTTAATACTCGCCACTATGTCAGCGACATTTTTATCCTCGGGCCAATATTTTAAAATTTCTTCGCCGATAAGCTTCGCTTGAGCATCTAAATTGCTTAATCGATAAAGTTCAAAAAGGCCATAAAGAAATTGAGGTCTTTTGGGGCTTTTTTCCAGACCTTTTAAAAAATATCGTTGGGCTAGTTCAAAATCTTTTTTTTCTTTGTAGGAGAACCAGTTAATTTCATGAGTCGAAGCTACTACTAACAAATTCTGGTTATAACCCAGACTACTCTTTTCGGGTAAACGATTAAATTCCTCGTCTAAATAATCAACCAATGCCCGAGCTATTGTTGCTGGTGGTTTATTTTGAATAAGTGGAAATATTTGCTCACCTAAAATTTTTATTGATTCTTCCTGACCAACTGGAGAAAAAAAATTCAGGGATTTGTTAAAGTTATCAAAAAAATCTTGGAGGGTGCGGATTTTTTGACTTTGCCAATTCATCATTGAATCAATTAAAAGCTGGCTTTTTTTAAATGGTAAATAAGAGCCAAAGTACATCAAAAAAATGGTCACCACTACACTAAAAAGAGAAATAATTTTTTTAAAAACGATCATTTTAATTTTGAATAAGATAGATTTAAACTTGGCCGAACCATAACCTGTTCCGAACTATTAAAAAGAAAAATAGCAAAAGCAAAAAATAAAAATAAATTAAGATAAACCGGCAAAGTATCAAAAAGCACTAGTCCTTGAACAAAATAAATAATGGGTAATGAAAAAAGTAAAGCTCTTTGCCACACTGAAAGGAATCGACATTTTTGCACTAATTGCTTCTTATTGACTTCCTTAGAGTTGAAATTGAAGGAAGTAGCTTTCTGGTTTCTACTAATATAAATCAGCTTTTTATCAGCATGAGCCAACGTTTTTTTAAAAAATTGAAGATAAAAAACCACAAATATTGCCAAATAAGCTAAAAGACCAAAAATACCGGTCTCACTTAAATAATCAAAGATAACACTATGAGCCCTATCAAACCAAGTTTCTGATGGTTGACCAACCTTAAAATGACCGGTATTAAAATATTTATCAAAAATTAAAGAAAAATTTTCCGGCCCCCATCCTAAAATCGGTCTTTCTTTAAAACCTTGAATTGCTGAACCCCACGTCCAAAAACGAGTTTCCAAGCTGCCGCCAGAAATTTTTAATTCTAAAAGCCGACTACTCGAAGGACAAAAGGGAACAAGCGCTAAGGGTTTATTTAATTTATTGAAAAAGAAAGCCACGCCGCTCAAAAAAATAAAAAAAACTAAAGCAACAGCCGTTAATCGTCTTGCCAGACCTACCGGCAAAATAATGAGTAAATATATCAAAGTAAGAAAGATTCCAATTCCTAAACCCAAAAACGCTCCTCTGGTTTGGGTTAAAAGAAAAATAAATAAAAGCATTAATAAAGAGCTACCAAACATTAAATTCCTCTGCCAATTTTTCTTTGCTGAAAGCCAAACCCAAAGAAGATAAAATAAAGAAAAAATCATATAAATAGCCACATAAGAAGGGTTGCCGAGTGTCGCTTGAAACCGATCGCAAATCCCAGTTCCTAAAAACCCCGGCCAACGTAAAGCCGCTGCTAAGCCGTAAAGAATGGACAGTCCAGCAACAATTAAAGAGATAATAAAAAGACGGTGCCAATCTTTTTCTTTTTCAAAAAGCAAAACAAGTAAAAGAAAAAAAATAAAATAGTGAATCATTTGGAAACCGCCATCGCCGCGTTCATAATTTGACCAAAAAGCGGCTTTAGCATCAACCGCCAAAATCGCTGACAAAACAAAAGCCAAAACAAATAATGAAACGGCAATAACCAAAGGTTGACTAAAAACTTTTACCATCCGGGCTTTAAGATTTAAGTTGGGTTGAAATCCCCACGCTAAAAGAAAAAAAATTAAACTCAATTCCACAGCCACGCGAAAAAAAATGTATTTACCAGTAATAAAAGGAAAAAGGGTTGAAGGAGTAACAACAAGGAGAGAAAAAACGCTAAGATAAAGAAAAAATTTGGAAAGTGTAAGATACATAAACTAGATTTTATAAATTATATATCATCAAAAAATTCTTATCAATTTTTATCCCTTTTAATTTTTTTAAGAAATCTAAAAGCCTATCAAATAGGCTTTTAGATGAACTTCATAAAACATTTAAAATTGCTCCCGAAGAATTTGAATTTGACTTTTAATTTGCGGAGCTACAAACAAAGAAAACAAGAAATATTTTTTCATATTTATTATAATAAAGGCGGCTTTTTATTATTTATATTATTTATTATAGCATATTTAATTTTATTTCTTTCTATAGATGACTTTATTATTTAACACCCAACTCGTCTAAGACCGGTTTTAAATCTGGATAAATTGCTAATTTGGAAAAATTAATTTCTTGACTTAGCTCTAAAAAGGTTTCTCGGGCCGAATCTTTTTGGCCATTAAAGTAATAAGCCAATGCCAGTTTTAAGCGGCCGCTTCTCTCAAAAGTAACTTGACGTTCTTCATGTGCCAGACGAATGGCAAGTTTAAATAATTCAATAGCTTGGGGGTAATTATTTTCTAAATCACCAACCAAAGAACCCAAAGTAAGAGCCTCAGCCGCGTTTTGAACATCTCGACCCAAAGCTTTAGCTTTGGCTATTTCTTCGTGGCCCTTTTTAATATCTTTAACTTGATAAGCCAAAATGCCATAAGCAAAATGTGGGTCGCCGGCTTCAGGAGCCAAAGCCACTGCTTGGTCAAAAGCCTTAAAGGCTTTATTTATATCTTTTTGCAAAAGCCGAGTTCTAGCTAAAACATAATAAATTTGCTGTCGCTTCGGACTTAATTCAATAGCTTTATCAATATTTTTTAAAGCTTCTTGAATATAACTTTCGCCGCCAAAATTGTAAAAATTATTATAAAAGTCCGCCAAAAAAACATAATAAAAATAATTATTGGGTTGGTGACTGATAATTTTTTTTAGTTCTTCAATAGCTTGTTTGTGTCGGACTTCTAAAAATGAAAAAAGTGATTCTTGAGGTGCTTGAAAAGCTATTTTTAAAACCTCCTGATTAAAAGAGGCAAAATCCTTGCGAACATCGTCAAGATAAGGACTTTTAATTTGTAAAGCTTTCTGCCAAGAAAGATCAGCGGCTTGGATAAACCCGTTTTTTAAATAATTAAAACCCCAGTAGTAATAATAAGAACTTCTTAAAATCTGCCAGTTAAGAAAGTAAACAGGCAAAAGAAAAATAATTACTAAAATTACTGAAACAGCAGAAGTTAATTTTTTTGTTTTTCTTGGTTTGTTTAAAAATTCAGTTTTTGTTTCTGAAAGTTCTGATTCTGATTTTAATGAAGAAAAACAATAATCAACGAATCCAATGACTAAAAAAAACATTAAATAAGTACCGATGGTGTCAAAAATAACGACATTTTGGATAAGATAAGATAGAAGAGTGGCACTTAAAAAAGGGAAAATCATCGGGTCATGGCGACGAAGCTTAAAGAGTTCATAGCCTAAAGTCATAAAAATTCCTAAATAAGCTAAAAATCCTAAAATGCCGCCGGTTACCAAGTATTCCAAATAAACATTATGAGGTTTATCCCAGTAAGTTTCGCTGAAATTCCAAGTCAAAAGCCGTGGGTCATAATAAGTATTAAAAGGAATATTAAAATTTTCCCATCCCCATCCTAAAATCGGTCTTTGTTTAAAACCTTCTATTGCCACTCGCCAAGCAATAAACCGATTTTGAATACTGGATCTGATAAAAGAAAATTCGGTTAATCTTTGAAAAACCGGCTTATGCGTCCAAAAAAATGATTTTCGGGTCGAAATAAAAACTCCGGCCAAAGCTAAAATTCCAATAATGAGCGCTAAAAGAAAAATCCTAAACCAGCCCCGAGTTTTAAATAAAAAGTAAAGCAACAAAAAACCAAATCCGACTACTAAACCAATAATGTCACCAAGGGTCTCTGAAAGAAAAACAGCAAACAAGTCTAAAATTAAACCAATAATAATGAAACCACGCCAAATTTTTGAATGGTGTTCTTTTTTTGAAAAAAATTGAGCCAATAACCAAAAACCGATAAAAATATTAAATAAAAGATAACCGGCCATAAAAGTCGGGTTGCCGAAAAATGAGCCTGGCCGATTTCCTGAAGAAGTAAGAAAAATATTCGGATTAATAAACCGTTGAATCAGAGCTCCTAAAGCCACACCAGTACTGGTAATAAAACTAGTAAGCCAAAGGGGGCGCCAATTTATTTCCTTGCCAATTGATTGTAAAACTATCGCCAAAAATAAAAAATGAAGAATTCCAACAATACCAATTCCTCTTCCAATAGAACTCCAAAGGCTATGGAAAAAATTAATGCCAAAAATAGCTGAAATAAACAAAACAGCAAAAAATATCAAAAGCGCAATAAACAAAGGTGTTAATTTAGGTAAATATCGTTTGTTAAAAATAACCAATCCCAACCAAAGGCCAAAAATAATCTCAACAACTGACTGAAAAAAAACTATTTTTGGAATAGTTAACGGAAAAAGAGAATAGGTATAAAAAATAAGCGGCGTGCCGACAATTAAGGCATAAATTAAAATTTTAATGGCTTTAAGATTAAATTGAAAAGGCATCTTTTACTTATATATTTTATTCTATCTTTGTAAAATAATAAATTAAAAGACCCCTTTGACGGGGTCTTTTAATTCTCTATCAAGGAATAGAGATTGCTTTATTCGTAGCTGACACTAGAAACAACAATAGGCACTTCAGTCTGTTGTAGATACAAACCACCGCTTGTTGTGCCATCGCCCCAATTAACGTCATTGTAGGCATTAACCAATGTTGACAACGAATCACCAGAATTGGTTGTATTGTAGAAGTTTGAAGAGTCAACTCTAACTTTTATAGTCTTAGAGCTACCAGCAGTGATTGTCGGAACAGTAGTGAAAGCAAAAGTAACACTACAAGAATTGCCACTTGTCGGGTTGCATGACTGAGCTGACAAACCACTCCAGTCAGAGCCAGTATTAGGATCAATTAAGTCAACATTAAATGCTGTAATTCCGCTGGAAACCGCCTGACCTTGGAATTTCAAGGTAATGGTATTGACAGTCACATCATAGCCACCAGCGGCAGCGGCAAACGTTAAGGTTCCAATATCATCAACTGCGGTGCGGACTCGACCAGAGGTTGAACCCAAGGTCGCTCCAGTTAGAGTCAACTTGCCACGCAAAACAGTTATCTGATTGCCGGTAGCTGAACTCAAAGTCGGTGTCGCACTTTGGTTAGACGAAACACCCAAAGCAGTGACATCGCTCGCGCTATTGAACTTAAAGATATGAATCTTATTGTCCGTCGCGGCATTGGTCGAATATGTTGCCACATCGCCTTTAAGCTCCAAAGAAACTGAACCGTTTTGAGGAATCGTTACTGGAGTAGCGAAGTGGAAAGAAGCTTTGTAAGTGTTTGCTACACTACCACCATCAACTAAAGAAGCAGTGCCAATCGCTGTTGACCCATTATAAAAGGTCAAACTAGAGAATGACGCTTTAACAGTTGAAGTGGTATTAGAACCAGTGCTGACATCGTCATAAACAACCAAGTCAGTAATTTTAATAGGTTCAAGGTTAGCAGTATCAGTAAACCTAAAGGTTACTAAACTGTTACCAGCTGAACCCATAATAACTTGCTTGTTTGGAGCGCTGTTGGAATCAAGCGAAACAGTAAGGGTTGCGCCACTAGAAACAGACACGTCTTGGCCTGTCACGCTGGTTGGCGAACAGCTTACTGAAGAATAAGTTGAAGCGCCGGTGCCGGTGCAAGAAGTAAAGGTAGTTAAGGTGGTGTAAGTCCCTGTTGAAGCGCTGGAAAGAATGTCAGCATAAATATCAACAATGGTTGTCCCACCAGCAGGAACAGAAAGATTACCCGAGAAAGTAACTGCATCGCTGCCACTTAATGTCGCTTTCGTATTCCCAATTTGGGTAGTTCCAACTTTAGCTTTTAAGTTCTGGAAATTAGTTGAACTTGAAGCCATTGTAATAGTGAAGTTGGAAACATTGACACCTTCAGCCGAAGACGCGGTCAAAACATAAGAACCAATCTTTGCCTCAGTAGCGCCTTTAGCATAAGTCATTGTACCAACAGCGTTGTTTTTACTAACTGTCAAAGGATACAAAGCTAAAGTCAAAGCTGCTCCTGAAGCTGAACCGCTGCTACCTGTTTGGCTAGAAGTCTGGCCTTGCAAGTTGTTTGAATTACCCGTCAAAGCCGCTGTCACGGTTGTAAATGTCGCTCCGCTTTGAATATCAGCTTTTAAGGTCAAGACACGAGTGGTGTTAGCAGGCACAATATAGTTAATCGGCGAAGCGCTGGTACCAAAACAATCATAGTAAATGGCGCCAGTTGAATCATAGCCTGCGGTTACACTTGAACCATTGTTATCGCAGGTATTTGATGTTGGCGGATTATTGATTGTTGTACCAACCTGATTACCGCTGTCATCAACCAAAGCAATGTTTTTCAACATTGTTGAAAGCGTTGTCGTTGAACCAGTGAAGGTTAGTTTGAAAGTTAAAAATTTAACTTTCAAAGCTTCACCAGCTGCATAAATATCAAATTTCGCCAACGCTGTTCCTGAACCACCTTTGGCAATATTGCCGGTAGGAGTATTGGTATCAGCAGTAACAGTAACTTGACCTTGGTTAATTGTTATCGTGACACCAGAACCGCCGGTAATGGTTGCGCTAACAGGCACATTATATTGAGTATCAACAGCGTAGACATCATAAGAGTTCAAGAGCTCAAAGGCAAAATTAAAGCTTGGGCTGCCCATAATATCAGCATAAACCTGAATATTAGAGCTGCCGGTGTTAAGTTTTGCCGGAGCCGCGCTTAAATCAAAGTAAGCGCTGCCGTCAGAACCAACCGAAGTTAAGGTTGAACCGACTTGAGTTCCGTTAATCTTAAGAACTACATTCTTGATATCAGTCTTAGTAGCTGAACCAATAACCTTAAAGTTCACTGAGGTCAAGTTAACCGGGCTATTTGTGACTGTGGCTGTCCATTGAGAAACTAAAACATTCTGAGTTCCAGCATAAACAGTGTTTCCCACTGAAGACGAAGCAATTGTCAAAGCCGCAATACTCGGATTAGAAACCGAAGTAACGGTAAAGACATTGCCATTTAAGGGGAAACTACCAGAAACATTGCCGCTCGAAACAGTAACATCAGATGCAGAAGAAAGACTAAAAGCAACGGTATTACCAGCTGATAAACCAGTGGCTGGATCAATGGCAAAAGTAATCTTTCTTGTTTTACCAGCGTCAACATTAAGGCTCAAGCCGTCAAAGCTCACCACGCCGCCGGAAAGCGAAGAATATTGCGTGAGAACTTTTCCGTTTTCCACTAAATAAGCTGAAGAAATTGAAGAGTCTGATAAAACTCCGGTCTTGTGGAATTTAATGCCGGTAATAGTCATTCCACCAGCTGTCCCAGCAGTGAAATCTAAAGTCAATACCGGCACTCGAGCTGCTGCCGAAGAAGCGCTGGAAATCAACGCGCCAGCCGCTGGATTATCTTCAGCCAAAGAAACCGTCAAACCAGAAGTTGGGACTCCTGAAGGCGTTGTTGTTGCCGGTGTTGTTGGCTGTTGAGCGGCGAGCTTTGAAGCGACAAAAGCTCTGGTTTTTGGACCAAAATATCCGACTGCTGGAGAAATGCCATTGGCTTTTTGATATTCAGCCAAAGCCGCTTTGGTCAATGAACCAAAATAACCAGTTGGCTTATTAATCTTTAAATAGCCAGCGTCAATTAAAACCTGTTGCAAAGCGCTGACATCTTCACCTTTGCTGCCCACAGTGAGGTTGCGGGTAAAGCTTGAGGAAGAAGCAGCTGGCTTTTGAGATTGTAACTGCGCTTGCAATGTCTGAATTTGAGCCAAAAGCTGAGCAATTTGCGCTTGAAGCTCTTCCACTGTCGGCGTTGTCGTTGTTGCCGCAACAGCTGGCAAAGCCATTACTGCTCCGGAAAGCCAAACAGCGGTTGTCAAAGAAAGACTAACAGAAACAATTTTTCTTATCATTTCGTTTCGCTATTTATTTTTCGACCTTTAAAATTTCCTTCAGTTTCTTTGTTTAAAATTTAAATTTTTTAAACAAAGAAACTTTTGATTTCAATTAAAAAACCCACTTTTTAGAGTGGGGCTAATAACAGAATTTATTGGTTTAGCCTCACTCTAAACCTTATCTTTTATTATATAAAATTTTCAATTAAAAACAAGACAGGTTGTGGATAACTCTTTTATTCTTTCTGGTCTTAAATAAAGACGAAAAAAGGCTCAAAAAGTTACGAGGAAAAAGAGAAAATAAAAATAATTAAACAAAGGCAAAGAAAAAGAAAAATGTTTTGGAAAACAAAAGAAAGATTTAGCTTGCCTTGAAGATGGGTTAAAATGAGTTTTTTTAAAAAAGCACTTAAAATGGTTAGAAAAAGAGCACTATTGATAAAACCCAAACTTAAAAAGCCGCTGAGCCAAAAAACTTCAATTATTGCCAAAGCCAAAAATAAAGCGAAAAGGCGTTGGCGCTGAAAAAAATTTAAACCAAAAAAAGAAAAAGCTTCTTTAAAAAGAAAAAATAGAGAAAGAAAAAGAAAAAATATCAAAGGAAAAAAATAAGGCGGGGTAGAAGAATAATAAAAAATTAAAAAAATAATCAAAAGAAAAAAATTTTGGAAAAAACTATAAATTGCCAGCCGATTTTTAAAAAACAAATTCATCAAGCCGAAAAGAAGAAATAAAAGCCCAAAAGCACTTAAATAAAAAAGAAAAAAAATCGCTAAAGGGAAATGAAAAGAAGAAATAATTTTAAATCCCCAAAAAAGATAAAGACCCAAAAGCCAAAAAGAAGTAAAAAGCGTTTTTCTTTCTGAAGAAAAAGAAAAATAAATCAAAAGCCAAAAAAGAAAAAAAACAAAAACCGCCAACCAAGAAAAATTCAAAAGCTGGCTTAAATAAATCGCTAAAAGCCCGCTAAAAATTTTAAACCCCAACTTCCACCCGATTGGCTTTAGTAAGCCGCACTTTAATTGTTTGACCAGTTTTAATTTCATGATGAATCAATCTATCCGCTAAGGCGTCAACAATGACTTTTTGAAGCAGACGTTTTAAAGGCCTGGCGCCATAATCAGGATCAAAGCCATTTTTCGCTAAATATTCTTTTACCGCTGGTTCAATTTTAATTTTTAAGCCTTTTTCTTTTAATCTTTCCTCCATTTTGGCTAATTGAATATCCACAATCTTTAAAAGATCCTGAGGCTTTAAGGCATTAAAAACAATCACTTCATCAAAACGATTCAAAAATTCCGGTTTAAAAGTCCGACGCAATGTTTCTAAAGCTTTTTGACGGAAATTCTCTTCCTGAGAAATCAGCTCTTCTTCTTGAGAAACAGTAAATCCCAAAGAAGACATTTGCCTAAAATATTGGCTGCCAACATTAGAAGTTAAAATAATAATGGTGTTTCTAAAATTAACGGTCCGACCCTTGCCATCAGTTAAACGGCCGTTATCTAAAATTTGAAGCAGAAGATTAAAAACTTCAGGATGAGCTTTTTCAATTTCATCAAAAAGAATCAAAGCATAAGGCCGATGTCGAACCGCTTCGGTTAATTGTCCTCCTTCTTCATAACCAACATAACCGGGTGGCGAACCAATAAGCCGGCTCACGGTATGGCGTTCCATATATTCGCTCATATCAAAACGCAGCATGGCTTTTTCATCATTAAACATAAATTCAGCCAATGCCCGGGCTAATTCAGTTTTTCCCACACCGGTTGGACCCAAAAACATAAAAGAGCCCACTGGCCGATCAATATCCGAAAGCCCGGCGCGGCTGCGACGCAAAGCCCGACTGACGGCTTCAATAGCTTCGCTTTGACCCACCACTCTTTTTTCTAATTCTTTTTCCAAACGACTTAATTTTTCCGCTTCTGATTCCATCATTTTGGTTAAAGGAATGCCTGTCCAGAAAGAAACAATTCTCGCAATATCTTCACTGGTAATTTCCTCGCGAATAAATTTCTTTTCTTTTTGGGAAAAACGTTTGCTTTCAGCATTTAATTCTTTTTCTAATTTTGGAATCTCGCCATAACGAATCTGCGCCACTTTTTCCAAATCACCTTCTCGTTCCGCCATATCAGCTTCTTGTCTTAATTCCTCCAGTTTTTTTCTTAAATGATGGAGGTTTTCCAGAGCTTTTTTCTCTGTTTGCCAGTTTTTGGAAAGTTCTTCTTCTCTGGTTTTTAATTTCATTAGTTCGGTTTCTATTTCTTTAAGACGGCTTGATTTTTTTGTTTTGCTTGAGGTTTTGGGCAAAGCCGATTTTTCTATTTCCAAACGGGTAATTTGGCGACGAATTTCTTCAATTTCTTGAGGCAAAGTATCAGTTTCCAAACGCCTGGCGGCCGCGGCCTCATCAATTAAATCCACGGCTTTATCCGGCAAAAAGCGATCAGTAATATAACGAGCAGAAAGATTAACCGCGGCAATTAAAGCTTCGTCGCTAATTTTTAAACCGTGATGCATTTCATATTTTTCTCTTAAACCTCTTAAGATATTAATGCTGTCTTCAATAGATGGCTCATCCACCATCACGGGTTGAAATCTTCTTTCTAAAGCCGCATCTTTTTCAATATATTTTTGATACTCTTTTAAAGTGGTCGCGCCAATGGCATGAAGCTCGCCCCGCGCCAAAGCGGGTTTCAACAAATTAGAAGCATCCACTGCTCCTTCAGCCGCGCCCGCGCCAACAATCATATGGATTTCATCAATAAAAAGAATGATTCGGCCAGCGGCATTTTGAACTTCTCTAATAAAAGCTTTTAAACGGTCTTCAAATTCGCCGCGAAATTTTGTTCCCGCAATTAAAGAACCCAAATCCAGCATAATAATTTCTTTATCTTTTAATGATTCAGGCACATTGCCAGAAACAATTCTTTGCGCCAAACCTTCAACAATAGCGGTTTTGCCCACACCAGGTTCACCAATTAAAACCGGATTGTTTTTTGTCCGCCGGGTCAGAATTTGCATTACCCGGCGCAGTTCTATTTCTCGACCAATAACCGGATCAAGCAATCCTTTTTTGGCTTTATTGGTTAAATTAATCGCATATTTTTCCAAAACCTGAAATTTGCTTTCCGGCATTTCATCAGTAATCCTTGTTGAACCGCGCAGCTCGGTTAAAACTCTTAACAAACTTTCTTTTCTTATTCCTCGGGCTAAAAGAATTTCTTGGGCTTCAGAAGGAACTTCAACAATCGCTAAAAGCAAATGTTCGCAAGAAACAAATTCATCTTTTTGTTTTTGGGCGATTTCGGCGGCTTTATCCAAAATCCTCATCAATTCTGAAGAAAGATAAATTTGACCCAAAGCGCCGGTGCCAAAAATTTTTGGCTGTTTTTTTAATCTTGAATCTATTTCTTTGTCTAACTCTGATAAATTAAGATGATGACGCAAAAGCAAAGGCTGAACTAAAGTTTGTTCATCAGAAATAAGGGCTTTTAAAAGATGAAGGGCTTTTAATTCGCCATGCTCTAAAGAAGCGACCAATTCCTGGGCATTTTGAAGAGCTTCTTGAGCTTTTATAGTAAAACGTTGGAAATTCATAGATAAAAAAGGATATAAAGACCTTTTTATATTTTACACCTTCAGCTTAAAAATTTACAGATCCGTCGGTCTTTCTTCAAGGGTTGCTTTTAGCTCTATTTGTTTGTTGCCGCGTTGAATTTTCAAATTAATGGTTTCATTAATGTTGTATTTTTGAATCAAAAGACTTAAAGGATGAGCGCTATCAATTTTTTGACCGTTGACTTCTAAAATAATATCTTCAGCCTGAATACCGGCTTTAGCGGCTGGCGAATTTAAAACAACCGCTGGTCCTTTTTCTGAGCCTCTAACCAACGCGCCATAATCTACAGGCAATTTTTGTTCTTTAGCCAACTCCGGAGTAATGATTAAATAACGCACTCCTAAATAAGGAACTTTAATGCTGCCGGTTTTTTTAACAGATTCAATATCGCGCTTGGCTTGATTAATAGGAATAGCAAAACCGATATTTTGAGCGCCAGAAACAATGGCGGTGTTAATGCCAATAACTTCTCCTTTTAAATTCAAAAGCGGACCGCCGGAATTTCCCGGATTAATAGCAGCGTCGGTTTGAATAACTCCATAAATAGTTTCAGAAACGCCGCCACCGCTTGCGGTAATCGTCCGAGAAAGACCGGAGACGACGCCCACAGAAACCGTGTTTCTAAATTCACCCAAAGCATTGCCAATAGCAATCACCGTTTGGCCTAATTTTAAGCTGTCAGAATCGCCCAAACTTAATGTTGGCAAAGAGAAAGCCTCAATTTTTAAAACGGCTAAATCTTGAGAAGGATCTTGAGCTAAAATTTTCGCCTTATATTTTTTGCCATCATTGGTTAAAACCGTATATTGGGCTTTTAAATCATTAGCCACATGTTTATTAGTTAAAATCAAACCATCAGAAGAAATAATAAAACCGCTGCCGCCGCCTATTTCTTGAAGTTTATAACCTTTTTGACAAGGAGCGTAAAACTCAAAACCTTGCGGACCAAAAAATTCTCTAAATTCCGGCGGCAGATCTGAAAAAGGATTATAAGGACATTGCTCAATCACTGGCAGGTTTTTAGAAATAATAACTGAAACCACGGCTGGCGAAGCTTTTTCCACCGCTTTAATTATCGCCTCTTCGTAGCCGATCACTGGCTGATATAAAGGATTATTTTGGGTTGAAACTTCGGGTTTTAAAGATGTTGAAGAAGGCGGAGGAGTGGTGGTTGAAGAATTAAAAGAAAAATTATTTTTTAAAAAATTTAAAACATCTTTAAAAACATCCGCCCGAGCTAATTGGGCAGAAATTAAAGAACCCAAAACGCCGCCGATTAAAGAAGAAACAATAACTAAAACAATTATTTTTTTCTTCATCATTTATAAAAAATTTTAGTTTATTTTTGCCCTTTGTCAAGATTTTTTAAAGGAGTTTTTTTATCCTCTTTAACGCTTCTTTGATATCATAAAAAGTTAAAAATCTTCCAAAACTAAAACGCAAAGCGCTTTTTATTCGACTTTGACTTAAACCCATTGCTTTTAAAACAAAGGAATCTTTAAAAGAGCCGGCGTGACAAGCGGAACCAGTAGAAATTGCTAAATTGTTCAAATCAAATTTTATCAAAAGATCGCGGTTGTTTCTGCCTTCAAAAGAAATATTTAAAATATGAGGCAGGCGCTTATTGCTTTTTAAAGGAAAGCCATTGATTTTTAATCGAGGATAAATTTTTTTAAGTCCTTTTAAAAAATAAAAAGAAAGGTCGGAAATTCTTTTCAACTCTTTATTTTGATAGAAAGAAAGAGTTTTAATAGCGGTGGCAAAGCCAGAAATCGCCAAAACATTTTCTGTGCCCGGCCGATAATTAAATTCTTGAGGACCGCCAAAAATTAAAGGAGAAATCATTTTAGGTCTTTTTATATATAAAAGACCAATGCCTTTTGGTCCATAAATTTTATGAGCGGATAAAGTCATTAAATCAACATTTAACTCGTTAACATCAACATTAAGATATTGAAGAGCTTGAACCGCATCAGTGTGAAATAAGGGATACCGATCCCAAACTACAAATTTATCCGAATTTACGAATATATTTTTTGAAGATTCGGATCGCTGAATAATATTTTTTGGAGATTCGGATGTATTTGGAGTTTTGAATCGCGTTTTAAATTCTTGAATTATTTCTGAAATTTCTTTAATAGGTTCAATGGTGCCAATTTCATTATTCACATACATTATTGAAACTAAAATAGTTCTTTCATTAAGCGCTTCTTTTAATTTGGCTAAATTCACAAAACCATTTTTATCAACCGGCAAAAAAACCACCTCCACATTTTCCTTTTCTAAAGCTGAAGCGGTTTCTAAAACAGAACTATGTTCAATGGCTGAAACAATCAAGCGAGGATAAATGTTTCTGCCAAAAAATTTCTTAAATCCTTTAACCACACCTTGAAGGGCTAAATTATTCGCCTCGGTGGCGCCGGCAGTAAAAATAATTTCTTCAAATTGGGCGCCTAATTTTTGAGCTATTAACTCCCGGCTTTCATCAATAATGGCTTTTTCTTTCTGACCAAAAAAATGAAGCGAAGAAGGATTGCCAAAATTTTTGTTAGATTTCAAATAAGAAACTAAAGTATTTTTCACTTCTGGCGCCAAAGGTGTTGAAGCGGCATAATCTAAATAAATCCTTTTCATCTTTTTCAATTTTTTCTGCTTTTCTTAAAAATTGTAACCACTTTCACTTTTTAATCTCTTACTTTTCAATAATTTACTATTATAAATTACGATCGTAATTTATAATAGTAAATTCGGAAAAAAAACAAAATTGAAGTTTTTTTATTTTAATCTTTTTTGCCGATCCATTTATAAAGATTAATCTTTCGTAAAAGAATTAAAATAAAAACTGAAATAAGAGTTGAAATAACCGCAAAATTTAAAAGCCCCAAACCAACTAAAATGCCAATAGCGGCCATAAACCAAATAGTTGCCGCGGTGGTTAATCCTTTTACCCGTTCTTCGGATTTAACAATCACGCCAGCACCCAAAAAACCAATGCCGACAACAATGTTGGCAATCACTCCTAAAAATCCGCTATTTCGAGCCAAAACTTCTGCTAAATTTTCTGGCGAAAGACTGATTAAATAAGGCAAAATTAAACCCACCATCGTAAAAATAGTTGCGCCAGCGGCTACCATCATACCCGTTCTGACGCCCGCTTCTTTTCCCACCATTTCTCTTTCTAAACCAATCAAAGCGCCTAAAACAATTCCTATAGCCAGCCTTAAAAGCATTTGTTCTAAACTCAGCATATATTTATTTTAGCATCAAAAGAAAAATTAATTAATCTCTTTTTGAATTTCTAAAAGCCGATTGTATTTCGCTAAACGTTCTCCTCTTACTGGCGCGCCGATTTTTAATCCAAAAGCTTCAAGTCCTAAAGCCAAATCAACAATAAAATCATCATTGGTTTCGCCGCTGCGATGAGACACAATTAAAGCTAAATTATTTTTTTTCGCCAAATCGGCCACTTTTAAAACCTCGCTTATAGTTCCAATTTGATTTGGTTTTAAAAGCAAAGTGCTAATAGATTTTTCAACAATCGCTTTTTGAACCCGAAAATAATTAGTCACAGTTAAATCGTCGCCAATAATTAAAGTTTTTGATTTCAAAAAGTGGTTTAATTGCGAAAAACCCAAAAAATCATTTTCTTCTAAAGGGTCTTCTAAAGAAAACAAATGATATTTTTGGCTTAAATTTTTTAAATAATTTATCCATTGACTGGTTTTAAATTTCTTATCGCCAAGCTGATAAAAATTTTTTGAAAAAAATTGGCTGGCGGCTAAATCCAAACCCAGAAAAAATTGATTTTTAAATTTTCCTTTTAAAATCTTTTGAAGAATTTTTAAAGGCTTTTCATTGTCAGAAACATTTATCAAAACCAGACCGCCTTCATCGCCCACATTTAAAGAGTTTTTCCCCAATTCTTTAAAAACTTCTTTTTTTAATTCTTGATAAAATTCAGCGGCGGCAAAAACAGTTTTTTGAGGCGATTGAGGCAAAGAAATAATTTGATATTCCTGAAAAGACAAATCGCTTGCTGAATGAATGCCGCCATTAATGACATTAATAAAAAGCCGAGGCCAAATAATTTTTTTAAGCTCTTTTTTAAAAAAAACTTGATGAAGATATTGATAAAGCTCCCTTTTTTGAGCTAAAGCCTTTAATCTCCAAGCCGCTAAACTAACGGCTAAAATCACATTTGCTCCTAAATGACTTTTATTTTTTGTGCCATCCAGTTCAATTAAAAACTCATCAATTTTTTGAGGTTGAAGAGGAAAATTTTTTAAACGAGAGTTAACAAAACCATTAATGATTTTTACCGCCTTTAAAACGCGTTGGGATTGAAAATTTTTTCCTTGACCATCTCTTTTTTCTTGCGCTTCAAAGCGGCCGCGGCTTTTGCCAGCGGGCACGCTACTTTTTGCTTGATGAAAAAAATTATCAGTGATAATCACTTCCAAACTGGGTAAGCCCCGCGAATCTAAAATTTCCAATGCCTTCAAATCAATAATTTTAGCCATTTTTCATTTTTTTCTCTATTTTGGCGATATTTATTTTGGTCTTAATAACGGTATCAGGATTTAAAGAAACAGAATCAATATGGGCTTTAACCAAAAATTCCACGATTTCTGGAAAATCACTGGGCGCCTGACCGCAAATTCCCACATATTTATTTTTACTTTTAGCGATTTTAATGGCCTGAAAAAGCATTTTCTTTACTGCCTCTTGGCGCTCATCCGCAATATTTATTAAATTGGCATTGTCCCGGTCAATACCCAAAATCAATTGAGTTAAATCATTAGAACCAATGCTAAAACCGTCAAAAATTTTTAAAAATTCTTCGGCCAAAATAACATTTGAAGGAATTTCACACATCACATAAACTTTTAAGCCATCTTTTGAGGGTCTTAAACCATTTTTTATTAAAATATCCATCACTTTTTTTCCTTCTTCTGGCGTCCGGCAAAAAGGCACCATCACATTTAAATTTTTTAAACCAAATTCTTCTCTCACTTTTTTTACCGCTTTTAACTCCAGTTCAAAAGCCGGCTGATATTTTAAATGATAATAACGGGAAGCACCTCGCCAACCAAGCATCGGATTGGCTTCTTCGGGCTCAAATAATTCGCCGCCAATTAAACTTTTATATTCATTGGTTTTAAAATCAGAAAAACGCATAATCACTTCTTTGGGCCAAAAAGCGGCGGCTATTCTGCCCACTCCTTCAGCTAATTTTTCCACAAAAAATTCTTTTTTATCAGCATAGCCAGCAGTTAGTTTTTCAATTGTTTCTTTTAGTTTTTTATCTTTTAAATTTTTAAAATGAATCAAGGCTAGAGGATGAATTTTAACGCTCGCGGCGACAAACTCAATTCTTAAAAGTCCCACGCCATCAACCGGCAAATGACTATAACTAAAAGCCGCCTCAGGATTGCCGATATTTAACATCACTTTGGTTTTTGTTTGAGGCAAAGAAGCCAAAGAAATTTTTTCTTTTTCCCATTTAAGAGCGCCTTCATAAACAAAACCCTCGCTGCCAGTAGAACAATCCATTGTAATTAATTGACCGGTTTTTAAAATTTGGGTAGCTTTATCCGCGCCAACAATCGCTGGCACACCCAATTCCCGAGAAACAATCGCTGCATGGGAATTAGAAACTAACAATGGCGATAATCTCTTAGTAAAAACAACATAATTATGATTGAGTTCGCTATCAGCTTCCACTTCAATATTAAAAACCTCAATTTTCCCTAGATTTTTAATAAATTTTATTCTCTGCATTCTCAAAGATGATCCTAAAATCTCGATTAATTCTTTTTTTAATTTCTTTCTTGCTAAGGGTAATAGATAACTTCTTATTTTGCGGCTATCAAGAAGGAGATTGTTTTTTAGATAAGGCTTAATTCTTCCTTTATAATTGAGTTTGTCAATAACATCTTCAAAAAGTTGCTTAGCGGCAAATAATTTAGTTCCTAAAAATTTCGTTCTTGGCTGAATTTTAATCTTTTTAGCATAGCAAAGAATTTCAGACATTCGTTCGAGAATTTGAACATTAAAAATATTTCTATTTGTTGTAACTTGAGGAATAATGCCCAATCTCAAACAACTAATAATTACTGCCTCTAAAATATTTTGTTTACTAAGATAAATTTGAATTCGATTATGATAAAAAGAGCCATCTCCATCAATCACCCCAGCGAGAAAATTCATTGCCTCCTTTTCAGAAAATGACAACGCCAATAAAGGCAGATCATTTAATAACTGATGGATTTTTAAAGAAAGAGATAAATTAAAACAGCGATAATCGGTGGCTGCTCCCGTTATTATTCTTCCTCTAAGAAGTGAGGTGCTCGTTTTTTCTTGGGGAATTAAAGGTTGATTAAATAATTCATTAAAATAACTATTGACAGTAGAAATAAAATCTTTTTTCTCAAAAGAATTTTTCTGAGTAAAAGTGATTTGCCCTCTTCTAAACTGATTAACTCCTTGATAAAGATAAACATTGCCGTCAGTGGCCAGGGCTCCTAATAAATAAGCTAATTTTCTGTCTCTTTCGATTTCTTTTTTATTAATTGATGGCAAACTATCAACTAAACAAATTGCTTCTTTATCTTCTAAAATTTCTTTTAAAGGTTTTTTAACTAATTGACGTTTTTTATAGGTATAAAACTGATGATCAGGAGTAACATCAATAAAATTATTTTCCATTCGCCCTGTTTGAGAAATAGAAACCCTTATTGCCGGCAGATTGTTTTTCTGGACACTTAATACTTTTTTCCAAACAGGCTTTTTGCTTAAATAATCATAGGAAAAAATGAGAAATTCTTCACCACTATTTACTTTCTGATAAATTTCTTTAAAGCTAAAATATCCTTTATTTGTCAAAATTTTTGTTTCTCCAGAAAAACAAGTGCGTCCTCCTTCATTAGTAATAATACCACCGGCGATTTTCATAATCGGCTCCCAATCCGGATCCGTCATCTGGGTCACTAAAATTTCACCAGCTTGAAATTCGCCAATTTTTGAAACATCTTTAATTAATCTCACTAAGCCACTAGTAATTTTTTCACCCACAGCTAATCCTTTCAAAAGCAACTTGCCTTTGCTTTTTAATTTATAAATTTCGTAAGTTTTAAAATCTTTTCCCAGATGAACTGTTTCGGGCCGCGCTTGGACAATAAACAATTCTTTTGTTTGACCATCTTTTGCCCATTCAATATCCATTGGCATTAAACGTTTATTTTTTTTGGAATAATGCTCTTCAATAAGCATTCCCCATTTGGCTAAAGTTAAGACCTCTTTATCAGTTAAAGAAAAAACAGAACGATCTTTTAAATCAACCGCTACTTCTTTAGTGGTTTTAAAACCATGATGGCTATAAACAGTTTTTTTGTCTTTGCTGCCGATTTTTTTATAAATAATTGGCTTATAACCTTGTTTTAAACTCGGTTTAAAAACATAAAACTCGTCTGGTTCAACGCGTCCCTGCACAATGGTTTCGCCCAAACCCCAAATAGAGGTTAAATAAATGACATTTTTAAAACCGCTTTCAGTATCCAAGGTAAACATCACGCCCGAAGAACCCAAATCAGAGCGGACCATTTTTTGAATACCAACCGAAAGTCCGACTTTAAAATGATCAAAGCCTTTATCCACGCGATAAGAAATAGCCCGCTCAGTAAAAAGAGAAGCAAAACAACGTTTTACTGCCTCAATGACATTATGAGCGCCGCTAATGTTTAAATAAGTTTCATTGATGCCAGCAAAACTGGCGGTGGGTAAATCTTCGGAAGTAGAAGAAGAACGTACCGCTACTTCTAAATTTTCTTTTTTCAACTTTTGACAAAGTTTTAAATAATTTTCTTTAATTTCCTCTTCTAAATCTTTTGGCAAAGAAGTATTTAAAATTTCCAAACGTACCGCTTTGGCTCTTTTGCTTAAATCATTAACATCTTTAACATTTAAATCCGCTAAAATATTTTTTAATTTTTCAAAAAGACCGCTTGATTTTAAAAAATAAAAATAAGCAGCGGCAGTAACAGCAAATCCTTTTGGAATTTTTATACCCAACGGAGTAAGATTTTGAATCATTTCTCCTAAGGAAGCGTTTTTTCCGCCAACCAAAGAAACATCTTCAATGCCGATTTCTTCAAACCATAAAATAAATTTTTTATTTTTTTCTTTCATCACTTCATTTTTATTTTAAAACTTTAAAGCTAAAAGTAAATCAGAAACATTGGCTGAAAGCGGTTCCACAAAAAGAAGGTCATTGGTTTTTTCAAAAAAATGAAAAATATCATGACGGCTTAAAAATTCTTCAACCTCTAAATTTTTTTGGCGAGCCTTCCAAATAGTTTCTTTATCAACCAAAGCACCCGCCGCTTCGCTATTATCATGACTATCAGAAGCAAAACTAATAAGAAGCTCGTTTGCTTCCAAATCCATCAAAGCCCCAGCGGCTACTTCTTGATTGCGACCGCCCTTGCCTGGCTCTAAAACATTTCTTAAATCAACTGTTGTCTCGCCAGCCCCAATAAGACTTTTTGAAGCTTCTAATTTTCGCAAAACCCTTAACGCCTCCCGACCGACAAATTGCGCTTCTCCTTGTTTAGTTAAAGTCCAAAGCGTTGGCTCTAATCCCAATTCTTTTGCTTTAGAAACCATGGCTAAACAAGCATCAATATTTGAGAGAAAAAGTTCGTTGCGCACTTTTTTAAAAATTTCTGGGTCTTTGGGCGTTTCTTGAAATCGCAAACGGGAAAAATGATATTTTTCCGCCACTTCCTGAGCGTCATAAATAGTGGTTGGATCAAAAACGGTTGGTCCTGAAGAAACAATATTTAAATTATTGCCCGGCACATCAGAGACAATAAAAGAATAAACCCAAGCGGGATAAGCGGCTTGAGCCAAAAACCCACCATGAATTTGGGAAAGATGCCGACGCAAGATATTTATTTCTCCAATCGGCATTCCTTTTTTAGTGGCTTCTTTAAAAATTGATTCTAAATCATCAACAATTAAATTTCCGGAAGGATAGCAAGCCAAAGCCGAACCGCCGCCAAAAATAAAAGCAACAATGACATCATCTTTTTCCGCTTTTTGAGCAATGGCTAAAAGTTCTTGAGCTGCTTTTTTGTTTTGTTCGCTCGGATAAGGATGGGTGCCAATCAATGATTTGATTTTTTTTAAAGGCGCTCCTTCAATGTCAATGACCGCTCCTTCAGAAATCAAATCAGAAGCAATTTCTTCAAAAGCTTTGGCGGCCCGAAAAGAGCCCTTGCCCATGCCTAAAAAATAAAGATGGTTAAAACCGTCAAAAACTAAACGATTGTCGCAATAAAGCGATAAACCTTTAAAAACCAAACGTTTTTTAATTTGTTCTTCAACCAAAATGGCTTGATAAGCGGCTTCAACAATTTTTAAAGCCATTTCTCTATTTTCGTTAGTGGCTAAGGCTTTAAAATTTTTAATCAACATAAAAATACTTTATTTATTATAACTATTTTTTATTAAAACTTTAAATAGGTCTGCCAATAATCAAAAAGAGCTTTGGTGGCTTTTAAATCTAAAGTATTATAGCGAGCAATTTCTATATATTTTTTCTCTTTAAATAAACGAGAAACATCATCGCCGGTAATGCCTTCGGTTTTGGGACTTTTGATATTAAAAATCCGTGTCCATAAATGAAGACTTCCTTTTTTGCGCAAGGCGCCATAAAAACTCAACTGATCCATTAAATCAATATGAATGGCGTCGGCTTTTTGACTATCTAAATAGCGATGGGAAATTAAATTTTTACTTGGTCGAATTTTATGAACAGCGGAACGCACCATTAAAAAAGGAACATCAAAACTACGGCCATTGAAACTCACAAATTCATTATAACTTTTGATTCCTTCCCAAAAATTCTTGAGCATCTCAGCTTCAGTCATTTGTTTAAATTTAAATTCCGCTTCGGAAAATTCTCCAATTTTTTCTCCCGGCGCTTGAAAATAAACAACACCGCTATTTTTTTCATCATCCAAAACGCCGATCACGATGACCTCGCCGGTTAATGGCGAAAAACCCAAATGATTTTTTAAATCCTCTAAAGATTTTTGGTATTGGGCTTCATCTTCTGATTCTTTTTTCAACCAACTGGTTAAGTAATTTTTAGTGGTTTCATCCAAACTATCAAAATCCTCGCCAATGGTTTCAATATCAAAAATTAATCTCGCCATTTTATTTTAAAACTAATAACCAACTCCTAAATACTAACTTCTAACTACTAACTTCTTATTATGGGTGGGTAAAGGGATTTGAACCCTTGATCTCCAGGGCCACAACCTGGCGCTTTAACCAACTAAGCTATACCCACCATTTTTAGAATAATTCTTTTTGATATTTATAAGAACGACTCTTTTTCTTTTGAGATTTCATTTTCTTCTCTTCTATTCTTTTCTCTTTGGCAGAAAAAGGTGGTTGACTAGAAAGACGAGGAGGCTTTTCTTTGATTGCTTCCTTTATCCATTCATTTAATCGCTCAAGTGCTCTTTTTTTATTCAAAGATTGAAAAGATTCTTCCTCCTCGATTACTTCTAATTCGTCTTTTTCATTGATATGATTGGCTAATTTTTCTCTTATCATTTTTTTCTGCTGATTAGACAAAGAAAGGTCTTCAATTTTTACCCAGGCCTGAATTTTTGTCGAACGGCGATTAACTCTTTGACCGCCCGGACCGCGAGCTCTGACCGCTTTAAATTTCACCTTTTCTGGTTTAACAAGCTCAATTACTTTTTGGGCTTCTTTATTAAAAGATGGATTGAAAATTTCTTTCATCCTCTTTTTATTATAAAAATATGCTATGATAAAGCAATGGCTAATGGTCTTTTTGTTTCCCTAAAATATTTTAGTGAGCAATATCCTTTTCTTAGCCATTTTTTTGTTTTTTTAGCAGCTTTTTTGCAAGGCGAAATTGGTATTTTTTTGGGCTTAACCTTTTTAACTCAAAAAGCAATTGGTTTATGGGGATTTATCACCACCATTAGTTTAGGAGTTTTAACCGCGGATTTTTTGCCTTATCTTATTGGTCGTTTCAGTCGCGAAAAAAAATTTGGTCAGTTTTTAGAAAGTCGGCTTCCTTATCGCGAACAATTAGAGTATTATTTTTCTAAAAACTTAACCTTTTTAATTGTTTTAGTAAAATTCCTTATCGGCTTAAATTTTGCCGTGATGTTTTTAAGCGGCTGGTCAAAAATCAATTTTAAAAAATTTTTAAAAACGGTTCTTTTGGCTTTTAGTTTATGGTTTGTCTTTGTTTCTATTTTGGGCTCTTTTTTAATCACTTCCTTACAATATCTAAAAACAGCAAAAATTTTTAAAGAAATGGAGCTCGGATTAGCGATTATTATTGTTTTCGTTTTTGTGATTGAATTTTTATTGAAAAAAATTATCTTTAAAAAAGAAGAAGAAATTGAAAATTGGGCGAAGCGTTTTTCAGAAAAAATTTTAAGCTTCGGAAAAAAATTCAAAAACAACAAAAACAATAGCCATTAAAGTTTTTATAAAAGACAAAAACAATTCTTTTGAAAAGTTTGGTTGAAAAAAATTATAAAAAATGAAATAATATCAATAAGCCGCGGTAGCTCAGTGGTAGAGCGAAGGCCTGAAGAGCCTTGCGTCGGGGGTTCGATTCCCTCTCGCGGCACCACAAAATGTATAATGTTTATATATTATATAACCCTGAATCTCAAAGAATTTATATAGGTTACACTAATAATCTAAAAAGAAGGATAAGCGAACATAAAAAATCAGGCTTATCTCATCGAAATAAAAATTTTATGTTAATTTTTTATGAAAGTTTTATAGATAAACAAGATGCTTTAAAAAGAGAGAACTATTTAAAATCGTCGAAAGGTAAAATTTCATTGAAAAATATTTTTAAAAATACTTTAGATCGTGTCGGGGGTTCGCCCAGTACCCCATTGTGGTACTGGGCGATTCCCTCTCGCGGCACAAATTTTTGAATTTTAAAATCAAAACTCATTTTTTATTTTTCCCATCAATAACAATTAAAGCGTGGAAGTCTTGATAAAGACGAAAATCTTTTGGCAGATGTTTTTCAAATAATTCTTGAAGAAACTGATAATTTAAATTTTTACTTAACCGATATTTTTTTACTAATTTTCTGGTATATTCATCAATTAAAAAAATTGGCTTATCCAAAGCGTAGAGCAAAATACTATCAGCCGTTTCTAAACCAATGCCTTTTAAAGCCAATAGTTTTTTTCTTAATTCTTGTTGCTTTTCGTTTTTCATTTTTTCTAAACTGCCATAGTGTTTAATAATAAAATTTGCCAACAGCAAAAGATAGTGGGCTTTGGCTTTATAAAATCCTGATGGTTTAATTAAACTTTCCAATTTTTTAGGACTGATTTGAGAAATACTTTTAAATGAAATTATTTTTTCTTTTTTTAAATTATTGAAAGCCAACTCCACATTTCTCCAATTAGTTCTTTGCGTTAAAATCGCTTCTATCACCACCTCTTCTCTTTCTCTTTTATTTTTTGGTCTTTTACACCATATTTGCCATTGACCTTTTGGCTTTCCATATTTTCTTTTAAGTTCTTGAAACAATTTTTCAAAAATATTCATTTTGAGAGAGCAGTTTAAATTTTTTCTTTCCCTAGTTCAATTTGTAAGGGGTCTTTTAAAATGATTTCTGGTTTTTCTTGATATTTAAGAATTTTTCCTCTAATTCTTAAAGTTTTTTGGTCATAATACTTTTCCGGATTTTCCGCGAATTTATATTGATCAGAGCTAAAAATCACTGCTGAAAAGCATTGATGCGGATAAGATTTTTCGAAATCTAAAAAAATCGTCTTTGTTTTTGAGCGATAAGTATTAAAAACTTTTCCCTCAACAATTATTTCTTTGCCATAATAATTTTTGGCTTCACAGGCATTAATGACTTTTAATCCAGTTAATTCTGGGGTTAATTTTTCCCAATAAAGATTAATTGCTTTCTCGGTTTTAATGGCTACATTTTCCGATAACCATTTACATCCGATTTTATTTTCCCTGGCTTGTTTTTCAGCAGCCACAATTTCTTTTTGATATTTAGTATCTTTCGGCGAAAAACGCGCTACCGCTAAACCCTCTTTGACCAATTCCAAGCTGATATTTTTATCATTTAAAAACACATATCTTAAATATCGGCACCACTGATCTTTGTCTTCTCCTCCTTTTTCCAGCTTTACTTTCTTATTCAAAATCAATTCTTCCAAACGATTTTTTGCCGCCTCATAGCAAGGATGATCTCTTTCATCAGCATCAATGCCTAAAATTCTCACTGCATAGCCGCCTTCAATCAAAAAAGTGTCACCATCAATAATTTTAGTCACTAATTTCAAGGCGCCGTCTTTAAGTTCAGGAATATTTTGGCAAGCCACTTCTATTGTTGGCAATGATTCACCATTATCATTTTTCTTGCTAACCTCCTGAACTTCTTGCTTAATTTCTTTGTTAAATATTGATTTATTTTTCTCTCCTGAAAAATAAATGGCGCCAGCCACCATCACCGCGCCTAATAAAATAGCAATAATTGCTTTATTTCTCGTCAAAAAATCTTTCATAAATTTTATTTTTTGATTAATTTCTTGCCCTCGTTGTTATTTTAATTATTTTTTTCTGAATTTTTTATTTTTTATCTTTTTAAATTCTAAATGCTTGGTTAAATTCCAGGTCCGCGCCATAACATTTTTAACTTCCAGAGATTTTTTATAAATAAAACAGCTCGGCGTCCGATAAGCCGGTTTACCACTTTAGCGTAGTTTTTCATAAAAGTATTTTACCATATTTGGCTTAATTTTTGGCACTTAAAAAAGCTTTGTTTTTCGAGGGGTTACCTATCCTGATCTGACTATACCAAAAGCTGATTATTTTAGCTGATTATTTTTTTAAAATCTTATTTTCATCTCTTTTTCCTTTCCTTCTTTCTTTTTCTCTTTCTTTATATTTTTTTTCTCTCGTCAACCAAATTTAAAATGGTTGACGAGAATTGAGAATATGGATAATCTCAATATCGATAATCTCAGTCAAGATCGATAATCTCAGTCAAGAATTCCAATCACAAGAATTCCAATCAAAAAAATTGCAGAGTTATTCTTCTCTTAATGATTTTATAATCTCAATATTTTTTTCTATCACTTTTAAGGCGGCTTTTCTCATTTCTTTTTCCATGGCTTTGGTTATGGTAGTACTTAAGGTTTTAGCCAAATCTTTTTTGTTAATTAAAAGATGGCGACCAGATTTTCGCGCCTTAATTTGGCCGGACCTTATTTTTTTAAAAACTGCCTGTCGGCTAATACCTAAAAGCAAGGCTAGTTCGGTTGTCGAAAGAAATTTTTTATTCATAGTTAGTAGGTAGTAAAAACGCGGTTTAATTAAATTTTTTGATAATCTTTAATTTCATTGATGGCTTAAATTAATGTTTTGTTTAAATTCTGGAATGAAAATTTTTAAATTTAATTCAAAAAGAGCTCAAGTTTTTACTACGGGGTATGTATTTTAATGATAATTCTTGTCAACCAAAAAATCAATGGTTGACAGAAGTTAATTAAACCTATATTTTAATTTCCCTTCTCTTTTTTTAATTATCATTTTATCTGTTTTTGATAAAAATTTTATTCTTTTTACTGAAAAAGTAACAAGGTTATTAAAATTTATTTGGTTTAATTAAAAAATCTTTCCAATTTTGGGAATTTAATTTTGAAAGGGTGATGGCGTTTTTTATTGAAAATTTATCAATTTTTGTCCTTACCAATTTTTCAACCAAAGCGCCGCATTTTAATTTTTTTCCAATATCATTAGCTAAAGATCTAATATAAGTGCCGCTGGAGCAAGTTAATTTTATTTTTAAATAAGGGAATTTGTATTTTAAAATTGAAATTTCATAAATTTTTACTTTTTCTGGTTTCGGCTTAATTCTTATTCCCTTTCTGGCTAATTCATAAAGTTTTTTTCCTTTAATTTTTTTGGCCGAAAAAATTGGCGGGATTTGAAAGATTTCTCCTAAAAAGGTTTTTAAAATCTTTTTAACTTCTTTTCTTTGAGGAATTTTTCTAATTTTTTTCTCAGTGATTTTTCCTTCTTTATCAAAAGTATCAGAGGCGACTCCTAATTTTAAACAAGCAATATATTCTTTGTCTTTGTTTTGAAAAATTGATAATTTTTTTGTAAATTTTTTCCCGATTCCCAAAATTAAAAGACCTTCAGCTAATGGATCTAAAGTTCCCGCATGACCAATTTTTTTCATTTTTGTTATCTCTCTCAATTTATCAACAACATCATGGGAAGTTATTCCTTTTGGTTTATTTATCAAAATAAAACCGCCCTCCATTGATATTTCAAAGAGTTTTTTAACCTTTTAGTCATTTTCAAATTTTACCAACTGCCGCCACCGCCGCCGCCAGATCCGCCGCCAGAAAAACCGCCGCTACCAAAACCGCTACTGGTTGAGAAAGCAATATTAAAAACTTGATTAAAAGAACTATTAAAGAAAGCGAGGTTAGAAGCAAGAGCATAACTATTAAATCTGACAGCAGTTGGATCTTCATACCAATTCGGAGCGGTGTTATAAATCCCTTCAAATTTTTTAGCCCATTTATCTTCTATGCCCAAAACCATTGCATAAGGCAAAAATCTTTCAAACATTTCCGGCTGTAATTCTGGAGCATTGAGAAGTTGTAATTTATCTTTCTCAGTTAATTGCAAAAACTCTCTAAATCCCAAAATTTTCCCGAGCGCAGAAATTCCTTGCGGCGTTAGTTTATGAGTTAATTTTGTCATCATTAGAGAAATAATTATGAAAACTCCAACCAATAAGACGATAAACATTAATCCAAATCCAGCTCGGAAATATTGGGATAGAAAAAGTCCAATAAATAAAATAATAGCTAAAAAAGATAAATAAGCTTTTAGTTTTTTTGACTTATTTTTAGCCGCTTCATCAAAATATCCTTTGTTATATAAATCATTCTCAGTGTCTTTCTTAATTCTTTCAATATCTGATTGAAAACTAGTTTTTTGTTCTTTTAAATCGCTTAGTTTTATACTATTTTGACCATTAAATAATAATTCAAAAATTATTTTATCAGCCGGACGAACTAAATCAGCGCCATCTTTTAATTTAATCAGCTCAAAATCTTTTTTATCAGGCAAAAACCGCATGGGTTGAACTAAATATCTAATCTTTATATAACCTCTGACCGCTAAATCTATAATAACTGAGGAAATATCAGTTGTATCGACGCGGCGATCCAAAAGCGTGCCGATTTCAATAGGAGATAAATTATCAGGAGGATGGTATTCAACAACTACTGGTTGACTTTTTAGCTTATGAGGAATAACGGGTTTTGGTTTAGTTAATTTGGCTCGCTGCGCAAATAATTTTACCGCGAATAAAATAAAAATTATAAAAGGGATTAAAAAGAACAAAAAAACAAAATTAGGATTTGAATTTGATGTCTGAGATACGGAATAAGTTTGTGAGGGTGAAACATAAGTATTATTTATGTATCCCAAAGGTATTCCCAAAACAATGGTTAAGCCTTCATTTATTTTGAGAGACTTAGTTGTTGAATAATTGACATTAAAACCGTCTTGATGAAAACTACAATTTTTTTGAGTGCTACCCAATGGCCCGGTAAAACAATCCATTCTGACATTTGATACAGACAAATCTGAAAGATTCACTGAAGCGCTGGCATTTAAAATAGCTACTGGCCACTGATTCCCAGTAACATTCCAGTATAATTCGTGGTGATCTTTAAATGTTCTAATGGCATTTAAAACTTTATAACTGATAATATAAGTTTTAATGCCGCTCACCAACACATTGGGGTCGCCGATTTTAATGTGTAAAACATTATTTGTAAAAGAAGTGTTATATTGATAAGGTTTTCCATTTTCATTTTTTACTTCCAAAACGTTGATATTCAACGCCGGTCCATTAATGGCTGTTAATGGTATGTCTCTAAAAATTCCTCGTTTTTGATTTGAGCCAAAGTTATAAATAATTTTTTCGGTAACAAAAACTAAACCGTCTTTTTGAATAGTTATATTGGCATTAAAATCATTTATCAGCTCAGCTTCTGCTTTAACTAATTTAGTTTCTAATAAAAACCAAAAAGAGATGAAAAGCAAACTAAATATGGCTAACCCTAAAATGAAATTATTTTTCTTAGTTTTCATAATTTAATTTTAAAAAGAGGCTTTTATTGTTTTTTTCTCACCCTCATCAGCGCCAAAAAATTCAAATTTCTTAAAATTAAAAATTTTAGCAACAATAATAGCCGGAAAAATTTGAAGACTATTGTTTAACTCTCTAACCGCCGCATTGTAGTAAAGCCTTGCTGATTGAATATCATTTTCAATTAAAGAAAGTTGCTCTTGAAGATTTTGAAAATTTTTAAAGGCTTTCAGTTGAGGATAATTCTCGGCAACAGCGAATAAATTTTTTAAGGCGCCAGAGAGCTCATTTTCAGCTTGAGCTTTATTAGCCACATTTTCTTCATTCATTGCTTTTACTCGCGCTTGAATTATATTTTCTAAAACTAACGCTTCATATTCTTTATAACCTTTTACTGTTTCTACTAAATTAGAAATTAAATCATAACGACGTTTGAGCTAAACATCTATATCCGCCCACGCATTTTTTACTCGATTTCTTTTTTTCACCAAAGAGTTAAAAACCGCAATGACCCAAATCAGTAAACCTAATCCAAGTCCTATCACTATTAATAAAAATGACATAAATTTAATGTTTTAAATTTTACTTTGATATTTTAAAAATAATAACTCTTATTTATCAAAATTTCTATTATAACTTTTAGTTTTGTCGGACTGCTGGGAGTTGAACCCAGGCCACGTGCTCCCAAAGCACGTATACTGCCGTTATACTACAGTCCGTTTTTTAAACTTCAGGTTATGAGCTTATTTGGTTTTTTAATTTCTCATTTTTCAAGAAAGCTAAGTCAAATTAAATCTATTTATAAATTATCAAAAATTTTTATTTTAGACAAATTTTTAAAAATCATTAAAATAAAACTGCGCCCCGGTAGTTCAATGGATAGAACAACTCCCTTCTAAGGAGTAAATGGGGGTTCGATTCCTCCTCGGGGCGCAAACTTTACTCCAAAAGACTTTGGTTTAAAAGAACAACCTTGTTTAAATAATCCCGATTAAGACTATTGATTAAAAGAATTTTTTGATTGACATTTCTCAGTGATTCATTAACCCGTTGCCGATTTGAAAAATTATCTATAGCCATTGTTAAACCGAGAGTATCTAAAAATTTATTCATTGACTGGCTATAGTTAATAAATTCACTCACTAAAGCGAGTTCTAAAGCCACCGCTTCATATCCCAATTGTTGGCTTTTAGGACTTTTTAATTGATTTAATGATTGAGTCATTTCTTTTAAATTTTGAGAAAGTTCAAAAGCCAAATCGCGGGTTTCATCGTTTTTTTGACGCGCTTCATTAATAAGAGAAAGCGCTCGATCATAATTTTTGCTTTTATCAGCTAGATTAACTTCTTGAATAAGCCTTTGAGTTTCATTAACAAAGTCAACAATTTCTTTACTGGTTTTAGAAACTTTTTGATAAGCGCTTAAAAAAGCCAATGGCGGCGAAGCTTTTAGACTCAAAGAAATAGAATGCCAAATAAAATAAATAAAAATAGCGCAGCCCAGAGCTAAAAGAATAATTAAAATCCAGATAATAAGGTTTTTTTGAAGAAAAAAAGAAGGTTTCATTTCTGATTTTTTTATTATAACATAAATGAAAAATTAGGTAAGAGGAGCACTTGATAATATCAAGGCTTTATTTTTTTCTTCTTCTATGATTTAATAAAAATAATCAATAACCTAAATTTTGTAATATTTTAAAAATGTTACAGATAAATTGTTTTTTAAAAGAAACAAAAGGAATTAATAATCGTTTTATCTTATGACAGACGAAGAAAGGCTCGTTAAAAAAGCTAAAAAAGGCGAAGCCGAAGCTTTTGGTTTGCTTTACGATCATTATGTCGCGGCTATTTATCGCTTTATTTTGTTAAAAGTTAGTCATGAAAGCGATGCCGAAGATTTAACGCATCAGGTTTTTCTTCAGGCGTGGCAAAATATCCGCTCTTACCGTTCCAAAGGATTAGCTTTCTCCAGCTGGCTCTATCGCATTGCCGCCAATAAAGTCATTGATTATTACCGCACCAAGAAAAAATATGTGGATATTGAAAATGTAGCGGAAGAGAATCTGATTGATCCCAGTCCTTCGCCTCAGAAAAAAATTGAAAAAGATCTTAACCTTTCTTTGATTAAAAAGGCGTTGAAAAAATTAGAACCAGATCAACAAAATGTCTTGATTATGAGATTTATAAATGATCTTTCCCATCAAGAAATTGCTCAAGCCCTTAATAAAAGCTTAGGAGCTATCCGCGTCATTCAACATCGGGCTTTAAAAAAATTAAAAGAATTACTCTATGAACAAAATCAATAAAAAAATTATTAGCCAATTAAAAGAGCTCAAAACCATTGAGCCACCTTTGCTTTTTATTCAAAATTCAAGACAAACAATTTTTCTTTCCACCCCGCCTCAAGCAAAAATTTGGGCTTGGCCAACAAAATTAGCCTGGGGTTTGGGATTAATCTTAGTTTTTTTAGGATTATTTTATTTAGGTTTTGTTTCATTTCAAAAACCTTCTCTTTCTAAAAATTTTGATCCAAAATTTTTAGAAAGAGAGTTTGAAAGCTTAACCGTCAATTTTCAACTCCAGGAATTAAGCTATCACCAACAAATCAATCAAACCATTGCCGCGGCTCTTTCAAAAATTAATGAAAATGATAATCAGTTAAATACCCAAGCGCTTAAAAATGAAAAAGAAAAAATAGATCAATTATTGGAATCCAATTATCCTTCTTCTCAAATTGAAGAACTTTTAAATAAAATTGTTCTCTAATGAATAACAAAACATTTCCAAAATTTTTTCTGGCTTTAGCCGTATCTTTGATTATATTTTTACCGACCATTAGCCGAGCGCAGACTTCTTTTTTCCAAAACGCTTTTAAAAACATTCAAGAAAGTTTGGAAGAGTTCATTGGTTTAAAAACAGAAAATAGCCAAGATTTCCATTCAAGGGTTGTTGCTTTTGAAAAGATATTAGATTTAACCCTTTCTGAGGCTGAAGATTTAAGATTACGACTTTTAAGTTTAGAAAATCTAACAAAAAAGGAAAAAGAAATAAGGGATGAAATGGTTTCTTATTTTGATGAGGTTTTAGCTTTTTATCGCTCCCAAAAACAGGATTTAAAAAAATTAGCCAACAATGAAAATGTTAGCCTTGATGATTTAAAAAATTTGGCTTTAAAATTTAAACAATGGCGAGAAAAAAATTATCTGCCCCAAATTAACAGAATTTATAATTTCCTCTTAATCAATTTAGAAAAAGAAGCTATTTCAATGGCTTTCAACCGTTTTAATAAAATTAATCAAAATCTTTCCCAATTAAAAGAAAAAGGGGTTAAAAATCTTAAGCCAGCGTTTGAGCTTTTAAATCAAGCCGATAAATTAATTCAAGAAGGAAAAAAGCTCAATCAAGAAAGCGAGAATTTGTTTTGGTTATCTTTAACTCCTTTTCTTGAATCAAACTCTTCAACAACTGAAATAACTTCTTCAATGTCAGAAATAGCTTCTTCAACTACTTCAACAACTTCAAGTTTAAATTCTTTTGAAGAATCAAGTTCTTCAACATTGTCAATAAAAGATTTGACCAAAGCTTCTTTAAGTAAAATTAAAGATGCTTATCAAATCTTTATTGAAATAAGCAATTTAGTGAGGAAATTGCTTAGTTAAATCAAAACTCCCTTTTAAAAAGGGAGTTTTGATATCAAAAGATAAAATTTATTTAACCGCTTCTTTAAGCGCTTTAGCGGCTCGGAATTTTGGTTTAACAGAAGCCGGGATTTGAATTTTTTCGCCGGTTTTGGGATTAACGCCCATTCGGGCCGCTCTTTTTGCCACGCGAAAAACACCAAAACCAGCAATCGCTACTTCCTCTCCTCGACTTAAAGATTTTGTAATTGTATCAAAGACAGCATCGACGGCTTGCTGGGCTTGCTTTTTTGTTTCTGTCCCTGCCGCTTTCATTACGGCTTCAACTAATCCTTCTTTTTTCATAAATAATTTAAATCAGTCTCGACCTTTAAAATTCTTTTATATTATAGCAAATAAAGCGTTAAATAAAAAGCGAAAATCATCTGGCATATTCCACTGCTCGGGTTTCTCTAATAACGGTTACTTTAATTTCACCGGGATAATTAATACCTGTTTGAATTTTAGCGGCGATTTCTCGAGCCAAACGCAAAGCGCCAAAATCATCAATTTTTTCCGGCACAACAAAAACCCTCACTTCTCGCCCAGCGGAAACAGCATAAGCTTGTTTGACTCCTTCAAAACTATTAGCCACTTTCTCAATTTCTTCTAACCGGTGGAGATATTTTTCTAAGGTATCTCGCCGCGCGCCTGGTCGGGCGGCTGAAATCGCATCCGCCGCCGCCACCACATAACTTTCTGGAGAACCAAAAGGATATTCGCCATGATGCGCCTCCATTGCTTTAATCACTTCTTCTTCTATTCCGTATTTTTTCAAGATTTTTCTCCCTAATTCAACATGAGAACCTTCAATTTCGTGATCAATGGCTTTGCCAATATCATGAAGAAGGGCGGCTTTTTTCGCTGTTTCTACGTTTAAATTCAGCTCCGCCGCAATCATTGAAGCTAAATGCGCCGCTTCCACTGAATGGAGCAAAACATTTTGACCATAACTCGTCCTAAAATTGAGACGTCCCAAAAGAAAAATAATTTCTTTAGGCAAATCTAAAATACCTAATTCATAAACAGCTTCTTCGCCTATTTTTTTAATTCGTTCATCTAATTCGGCTTTGGCTTCTTCTACTTTTTCTTCAATTTTTGCCGGTTGAATCCGACCATCTTTGATTAATTTTTCTAAAGCGATTTTCGCCACTTCTCGACGCAATGGATCAAAAGAAGAAAGAACCAAACTTTCCGGCGTTTCATCAATAATCACCTCAACACCGGTTAAATATTCAAATGTCTTAATATTTTTTCCTTCGCGACCAATAATCCGACCCTTAATTTCTTCATTAGGAAGAGCGACAACGGTCGTGGTTAATTCAGCAATATGTTCCCGGCTATAGCGTTCAATAACCGAGGTAATAATTTCTCCGGCTTTTGCCTCTAATTGATCTTGTTTTTCCTTTTCCAATTTTAAAATCAATTCAGTCAATTCCTGTTGATGCTGTTTTTCTATGGTTTTAATCATTTCTTCTTTAGCTTGTTCTTTACTTAAACCAGCAGCTTTTTCTAATTGTTTCTGATAATCTTTTTTTAAATCATCTAACTCATTTTGAAACTGCTTAATTCTTTCCCATTCTTTTTTTTGATTTTCTTTAACCAACTCCAGTTCATTCTGTTTTTTCTCCAACCAATCCTCTTTCCGCAAAAGACGTTCTTCTAATCGTCGCAGCTGAAGTTGTCTTTGACGTTCTTCCTCTTGACTCCGCGCTAAAATAGACTCCGCTTTTTCTCGAGCCTCAATAACAATTTTTTCCGCTTGACTTGTGGCTTCTTCTAACTGCTTTTTTGCTTTAGCTTCGGAAAAACGCTGTTTTCGCCAACTCCAGAAATGTCGTAAAAGATAACCGAGAACAAAACCCAAAATTCCTAAGCCCAGGCTTAGATAAATAGTCATTGCCATAGAAAGAGAAAAAAGATTGAGCGGTTAATTTTTTCATCGACTTTTTATCTATTTTAGCGCATTTAAAAATCTTGTAAAGAGTAAGAAAGTCTTTAAAATAAAGGTATGAAAAGAACATTTGTTTTAATTATTTTGGATGGTTGGGGCATTGGTCAAAATGATGAAAGCAATCCTATTTTCAAAGCTAATCTTTTAAATTTTAATTTTTTAAAAACTCATTTTCCTTATGGCAGTCTTCAGGCTTCAGGATTAAGCATTGGTTTAACCTGGAACGAGGAGGGAAATAGCGAAGTGGGGCATCTGACTTTAGGCGCGGGCCGCATTGTTTTTCAACATTTCACTAAAATTTCCAAAGCGATAAAAGATAATAGTTTTTTTCAAAAAGAAGTTTTAAAAAAGGCTTTTGAACGCGCCGCTCAATCTCAAACGCCTGTTCATTTAGTGGGGCTAATGAGTGATGCTAATGTTCATTCTTCTTTTTCTCATCTTTTAGCTTTAATCAAAATGGCTAAAATGGAAAATTGCTCTAAGGTCTATCTTCATCTTTTTACTGACGGCCGGGATAGTTTACCTCAATCCGCTCCTTTTCTTCTTCAAAAATTAGAAATGGCTTTAAAAGAAGAAGGGGTTGGTCAATTAGCTTCTTTAATGGGTCGCTATTATGGCATGGATCGCGATCGTCATTGGGACAGAACTCAAAAAGCTTATGAAACTCTTGTCGGCGCTAATAATTTTTCTATTGTCAATGACCCTTTAGAAGCCTTGAAAAAAAATTACGAAAAAAATCTCACTGACGAATTTTTAGCCCCAACTATTGTTAAAGAACCGCATTTTATCGCTGATGGCGAAACAGTTATTTTTTTTAATTTTCGAGAAGACCGAATGAAACAGCTTTTTGAAGCTTTTGTTAATCCTCAATTTAAAGAATTTCCCATAAAAACTTTTAAAAACCTCAATATTGTCACAATGACTGAATATGAAAAATCATTTCCTGTAGCTGTGGTCTTTCCTCGCGAACCCTTAAAAAATACCTTAGGCGAAGTTTTGGCTAATGCTCAAAAAATCCAATTGCGAATCGCGGAAACAGAAAAATACAATCATGTTACTTATTTTTTTAACGGGCTTAATGAAAAACCTTTTGCCAATGAATACCGCGTTCTTATTCCTTCCCGCGTTCTTCTTCATCAAGAAGAGCATCCGGAAATGATGGCTTCAGCCATTACCGAAAGAATTTTAACGGCTTTAAACGAAGGTAGTTTTGATTTTATTTTAGCTAATTATGCCAATCCGGATATGATTGCCCATACCGGTAATTATGAAGCAACAGTAAAAGCCGTTCAGGTCATTGATCAAGAAATAGAAAAAATATTCAAAAAGGTTTTGGCTTTAAATCACTTACTTATTATTACCTCTGACCATGGCAATGCGGAAAGACTAATCAATTTAAAAACTGGCGAAATTGAACCCCAACATAAAAACAGCTTTGTTCCCTTTCATTTAATTGCCAATGAATTTCAAGTCAATCAAAAAGAAAAAGACATTGTTTTTGCCGAGCGTTATCCTTTGGGTATGCTTTCAGATGTCGCCCCGACTATTTTAAAATTAATGAATATTTCCCAACCGCCTGAAATGACGGGCCAAAATCTTCTTCCCCAACTTCTTTCTCGTTATTAAATTAAAAACCCTTGTTTTAAACATTTAAAAATATATAATTTAAAAGATGAGGTTTCTGGCGGGCATTATTTTTCACATCTTTGCCAATCTCGTGGCTTTATGGTTAGCTATTTCTTTTGTGCCGGGATTTCTTTTTTCCGGCACCGCTTTGGATCTTTTAATGGCGGCTTTTATTTTGACAATTATTAATTATCTTTTAAAACCCATTCTCAAGTTAATTCTTGGTCCTTTAATTGTTCTTTCCTTAGGGCTTTTAACCATTGTGGTTAATATGGCGACTCTTTATTTTCTTGACGTTTTCAGCGAGGCGATTAAAATAGAAGGGCTTGGTCCTTTATTTTGGGGAACAATTATTGTTAGTGTCGTCAATTTTATTATTATTAGTAGCGCTAAATCTTTTTCCCATCATTCATAAATTCTAAAAAATGATTTTAATTATCAGCCAAATTGTTGTTTCTCTGATTTTAATTTTTTTAGTGCTGATTCAGGAACGTTCCGCTGGTCTTTCTATTTTATTCGGCGGCGCCGGCGGCACGCCTTACCAAACAAGACGCGGCATAGAGAAATTCATTTTCTGGGCAACAATCGGTACCGCCATTATTTTTGCCGCTTTAGCTATCATTCATCTTGTTGTCTAAATTTAAAAAAATTTTAAAATCTTTCTCAAAAAAAGAAAGACGATTTTTCTTTATCGCCTTTTTGATTTTTATTATCAGCGCTGGTTTTAACATCAGTCACAAGCTAAATAATCTTACCGAAGTTATTCCGGTGAGCGGCGGCACTTATCGAGAAGGAATGATAGGACAACCGGTATTTATTAATCCTGTCATTGCTAAAAATCAAATCGATTTAGATATCAGTTCTTTGATTTATCCAAAATTAGAAGTTTTATTAGAAAACTTAGAAGCTTCAGACAACGGTCGGTCTTATCTTTTAACCCTCAAACAAGGACTTATCTGGACTAATGAGGAGAAATTAACCAGCGATGATGTTATCTATACTATTAATCTCATTCAAGATCCTCAATTGCATTCACCGTTTTTTGAAAATTGGCAAGGAGTCATTGCTCAAAGAAATAGCGAAATTCAAATAAAACTTATTCTTTCTTCTCCTTATGCTTTTTTTGATAAACAAATTAAAAATCTTTTTATTATTCCAAAATTTATCTTTGGCCATTTGCCGCCAGAGAATTTAAGGCTTTCTGATTATAATCTTAAACCCATTGGCGCCGGCCCTTATATTTTCAAAAGTCTTTCAAAAAGAAAAGATGGTTTTATCACCGAATATCGTTTATCTTTAAACAAAAAATATGCGGGTGATAAACCATTTATAAAAAATTTTTATTTCAAATTTTATGAAAATAAAAACGACCTTTTAAAAGATTTTAAATGGCGTCAGATTGATGGCTTTGGTTCTCTTGAACCTTTAGAAATTTTTTCCCAACAAATGAAAAAAACCCAAACTTTTCTCTTGCCAATGCCAAGATATTATGCTATATTTCTAAATAATCTTCATCCCCTTTTAAGCCAGAAACTTTTTCGTGAGGCTTTAAACAAAGCTATTGATAAAGAAAAAATTGTTTCAGAAATTTTTCAAAACCAAGCTCAAAAAATTAACGGTCCTTTCATTGACTTAAAAGATGAAAGCTCAACCAATGATTTTGATCCAGCAGCGGCTAAAGAAATTTTAGCTCATTTTAATCTTTCATCAGAGCTAAATCTGGTTGTTCCAAAAATTGATTTTCTTTTAAAAACAGCCGCAATGGTTAAAAACAACTGGGAGGCTGTTGGTTTAAAAATTAACCTTATTGAATTAGAACCAAGCGATGTTTTTAATCAGGTCATTAAATCGCGACAATATGAAATGATTCTTTTTGGCAATGTTTTAAATAATAGCGAAGATCTTTTTCCTTTCTGGCATTCAAGTGAACGCTTTTATCCCGGCTTAAATCTCTCTCTTTATAGTAATTCTCAATTAGATACCCTATTAGAAAATTTGCGCCAAAATCAAGAAAATAAAACCCGTTTAGAACAAATGAAACAAATCAAAGATTTAATTGAAAAAGAAACACCAGCGATTTTTCTTTTTTCTCTACCATATTTTTATATCCAAAACAAAGAAGTCAAAGGACAGCACTTCTCTCAAATCAGTTGGCCCTTTGAACGATTTTCTGACATTTCCCATTGGTATTTTAAAACCGCTCGTGTTTTTAAATAAAGGGCAGGTGGTGAAATTGGCAGACACGCAGGGTTCAGGGCTCTGTGTCCTTAAAGGACGTGAGGGTTCAAATCCCTCCCTGCCCACTTAAAAATATGTCTCATTAAAAATATGTCTCATCTTGAAGAAATAAAATCAAAAGAAGAACCGCTTCGTTTTGCGGCTTTAGGCGGCTTGGAAGAAATTGGCCGAAACTCGCTTTTTTTTGAATACCGAAATGAAATTGTTGTCATTGATTTAGGACTTCAATTTCCTGAAGAAGATACTCCCGGCGTGGATTTTATTATCCCTAATGTTAGTTATTTAGAAAGCCGTAAACCAAATATTAAAGCTATTATTATTACCCACGCTCATTATGACCACATCGGCGCCATTCCTTATCTTCTTCATAAATTAGGCAATCCGCCTATTTATACCACGCGTTTAACCAAAGAAATCATTTTAAGAAGACAAAGAGATTTTCCTAATGCCATTAAACCAATTTTTGAAGTTGTTAAAGACGGCGAAAGTCGCTCTTTGGGAAAATTTTTCTCCGCGACTTTTTTTGGCGTCACCCATAATATTCCTGATGGCATTGGAACCATTCTGAAAACACCCATTGGCAACGTTGTCCATCCGGGCGAATTTAAATTTGACTATGATCTCAATGGCAAACCAAGAAATTTACAAAAATGGGAAGAAATCGGCAAAAATGGCATTCATACCCTTCTTCTTGATTCGACTGGCGCGGAAGTGCCCGGCTATGCTCTTTCTGAAAGAATTGTTGAAGCAGAACTTAAAAAATTATTCATTTCCGCTAAAGGAAGAATTATTGTGAGCACCTTTGCTTCGCTTTTAGACCGAATAGGAGAAATGATAAAAATAGCGGAAAAATTAAACCGCAAGGTGGCGATTAGCGGCCTTTCAATGAAAACCAATCTTCAGATTGCTCAAAATTTGGGTTATCTTAAATTTCAAAAAGATACCTTTATTCCGGTAGAAGAGATTCATAAATATCCTGATGAAAAACTTCTTCTTTTGTGCACGGGCGCGCAAGGCGAACCCCAAGCCAGTTTAATGAAAATCGCCAATGGCGAACATCGCTATATTCAGGTTAAAAAAGGCGATACCATTATTCTTTCTTCTTCTATTGTGCCGGGCAATGAACGAAGCGTCCAAAATCTTAAAGATAATCTTTCGCGGCAAGGAGCCATTATTTATCACTACAAAATGCTTGATATTCATTCTTCTGGTCATGCCCCTCAAGAGGAATTAAAAACCGTGATGCGTTTGGTCAAACCGAAGTTCTTTTTACCTATTCATGGCTATTATTTTATGCGCTGGCGAAACGCTAAACTAGCGGAAGAGGTCTTAAAACTCAAACCCGAAGAAATCGCTTTAACCGATAATGGCCGAGTAGTGGAATTGAGAAAAAATTCTATTAAGGTTACGGATGAACAATTGCCGGCTTATTATGTAATGGTTGACGGCTTGGGTGTCGGCGATGTCGAAGAAATGGTTTTAAGAGACCGTCGCGTTTTAGCTCAGGAAGGAATGCTTGTGATTATTGTTTCTTTAAAAAGAGAGACAGGTAAACTCTTAAAAAATCCGGATATTATTTCTCGCGGTTTTATTTATCTTAAAAATAGCCAAGAGCTTTTAGAAGAAATTAGAAAAAGAATCAAAATTTTAATTAACCAGATTCCGAAATATCAACCTTTAGATGCTGATTATGCCAAAACACTTATCCGCGACCAAATAGGCCAGTTTTTGTATCGAAAAACAAAAAGAAAACCAATGATTTTGCCAGTGATTATAGAAATCTAGCTATTTTTTAAGCCTTTTCAAAAAACAAAACATTTTTTATAATAAATAAAATGGCTAAAAAACCAATTTTAATCTCCGGCATTCAACCAACGGGCAAACTTCATTTAGGCAATTATTTAGCCGCTTTAAAAAATTTTGTGGAGCTTCAAAATTCTAATAAATATCAGAGCTATTTTTTTGTCGCTGATTTGCATTCCCTCACTGAAAGTTTTAAGCCAAAAGAAAAACCCAACCAAATTTTTGACTTAGTGGCTGATTATTTAGCCGGCGGTCTTAATCCTAAAAAATCAGTTATTTTTATTCAATCCGCTGTTCCGGCTCATCCTGAGCTGGCAATTATTTTAAATAATTTTACGCCTTTTGGCGAACTGCGTCGGATGACTCAGTTTAAAGAAAAATCTCAAGATAATCCTTTAAACATCAATGTTGGTCTTTTTGACTATCCGGTGCTAATGGCGGCTGACATTCTTTTATATGATGCCCAATTTGTGCCCGTTGGTGAAGACCAGTTGCAGCATCTTGAACTAACGCGAACCTTAGCGAGAAAATTTAACAATAAATTTGGCAAAACTTTTGTTGAACCAAAACCTATTTTAACCCAAGTGCCTCGTTTAATGAGTTTGAATAATCCTTTAAAAAAAATGGCTAAATCTCAACCCGAGGGCTGTCTTTTTCTTGACGACTCTTTTCAAATCATTAAAGAAAAAATCAAAAAAGCGGTCACTGACTCCGGCAAAGAAATCAAATACGATCCTCAACAAAAACCAGGCTTAAGTAATCTCATTTTAATTTTTTCCGGCTTAACCAATAAACCAGTAAAAATCATTGAAGAAAAATTTAAAAATAAAAATTATAACGAATTTAAAAAAGAATTAACGGAAGTAGTTATTAAAACACTTATCCCTTTTCAAAAAAAGAAAAAAGAAATAATAAAAAACAAAGCCTTTATTAAAAAAGTAATTTTTCAAGGAAATAAAAAGGCTAATGAAATATCCTCAAAAAAAATTCTTCAAATTAAAGAAAAAATCGGTTTAAAGATTTAATTTTTCAAAATTTTATTTGACATTAATTTAAAAATCTTCTAAAATATAGAAAAAGGTCAATAAATAAAATAAAAAAATGATTTCTTTTGAAAATCTTAGTGCGCAGCCAGCCGCAGAGAAAAAAGCAGAAAAAGCGGAAGAAAAATTATTGGAAAAAAACAAGCCAGAAAATGTTTCGCCGCCAAAAGAAAACCCAGAAGAGGCTTATAAAAAAGCGATGAAAAACTTTCAAGATTTTGAAAGTGTTGCCAAAAAACGAATAGATTCACTTAAGGAAGAAATGAAGTATGTGCTTGAGGGCTCAGAAAAGGCAAAAGTACTTCAAAAAACAATAGATGACTATTATAAAGACTTGCAGAAACTTGCTGATAAATGTAATGAATTATTGCCGGGTGGTAAAACAGTGATTCAAAAAACAGAAGAATTAAGAAATGATTATCTAAATTTTCAAAAAAAACAAAAAGAATTAGGAAAAAAAGTACCGGATTTTACTGAGATTGTACACAAAACAGTAGAAGAGTTGCGGCAACAAGGAAAGATTAAAGGCTTTGATCTCCTTAATTCTCTTGCTTACAACCGTTTGATAAACCTTCAAGACTATAAACCAATGAAGTCTGCTGACATTGAAATAGATGGCAAAAATTTCTCTGATATTGTCAAAGAAAAAGTTCTTCTTGAAAAGTTAAAATATATTTAAAAACCTTATAAAAAGAAACACCGAAAAGGTCAATAAATAAAATAAAAAAATGATTTCTTTTGAAAATCTTAGTGCGCAGCCAGCCGCAGAGAAAAAAGCAGAAAAAGCGGAAGAAAAAGTATTGGAAAAAAACAAGCCAGAAAATGTTTCGCCGCCAAAAGAAAACCCAGAAGAGGCTTATAAAAAAGCGATGGATCAGTTTCAGCATTTAAAAGAGTTTAGTGAAAATGAAACAAAAAAACTTTGGAAAGAACTAGAGAATTTACCCGAAGACCCGGCTCAAAGAAAGGCAAAAAGAAGAGAGATTATGGAAAAAGTTAGTGCGATTGAAGGACAAGTCCAAGATTTTGTTGATAAATACAATGAATCATTACCAGGTGCTAAAGAATTAAACCAAAAAATAGAAGAATTAACAAAAGATTACATAAATTTTCAAAATAAGCAAAATGAATTAGGAAAAGAAGTGCCTTCTTTGTATGAGATTATTGGACAAACAATAGAAGAGCTAAAACAAAAAGGAAAGGTGACAGACGCTGATTTAAATAGTTGTTTTTCTTACCATCGCTTAATTGGGGGGACGCCACCAGAACCAATGAAATCAGTGGAGCTTAAAATAGATAACCAAAATCTTTCCGATATTGTCAAAGAAAAAATTATTGAAGCGAAGCTAAAAAATATTTAATTTTAGTTTTAAACTTTTTTGATTCCTAACCAGATATTAAAGGATTCGATTTTTGTTTCCCATTCAGCATCAAATTTGTCGGAATGTTTGAATTCAACATTTTTAGCGCCGATTTTTTCTTTAAAATTAGAAAAATATTTATTAACCACTAACTCAATTTCTTTTGGTCCTTCAAGCCATAAATAAATTCTGTCTTTTGGCCAATAGCCGGCTTTTTTGCGTAAATCTTGAATAAGGCGAATGAGTTCGCGCAAATACCCTTCCGCTTTTAGCTCGGCCGTAATTTTTGTATCCAATTCAATTGCATTTTTGATTTGAGGATCAAAAAGAATTTCTTTAACATTTATCTCGTCTTTAAGAATTTTTAAGAATTCTTTATTATTTTTGATTTTTGATTTTTGATTTTTAATTTTCAGCGAAGCAATAGGTTGTCTGATTTTTAGACCCAAAGCCGCTCTTTGAGCCAAAGCCAAACTGGCTAAATACCTTACCTCTTCCATTGTTTTTAATATTTTTAAAGAAAAGGAGCGGTTAATTTTTAATTTTAAAAATGGAAATCTTTTGGGCCAGTCTTCTAAATGAACTGAAGAATTTAAATGAGGCTGAAGCGATTGAAAAAGGGCTTCGCTAAAAAATGGCATAAAAGGCGCTAATAATTTTGATAAGGTTAATAAAACATAACCCAAAGTAAAGGAGGCAGCTTTATAATCTTTTTCTGACCAAGAATTCTTTTCTTTAAAAGCTAAAGAAAAACGCTGTCGCGAACGACGCAAATACCAACGAGACAAATCATCAATAAAATCTTTGATTCTTCGACTGGCTGAATACACATCATATTGATTCAGGCTTTTTGTCGTTTCTTTAATTAAATTGTCTAATTTTAATAAAATCCAAATATCTAAAACATTTTTAATTTTAGGCAAAACAAATTTTTTATCCTTAAAAGCATAAGTTTTATAAAAAACAAAACAATGATAAAGAGGCAAAACAAATTCTTTCAAAATTTTCATTAAGCCATTTTCATCAAATTTTTTTGTCTCCAATGGCGGATTAAGGGAAAAAAAGTAAAAACGAATAACATCCGCGCCATATTTATTTATCATTTCTAAGGGCTTAACAATATTGCCTTTGGATTTAGACATTTTCTGGCCGTTCTTATCAACCACCAAACCTAAAACAATCACATTTTTATAAGGAGCGCCAAAACCCAAAGCTGTAGAAGTAGCTAAAAGCGTATAAAACCAGCCACGTGTTTGGTCAATACCTTCGCTAATAAAATCAGCCGGAAAATCAATTTTTTTCAAAAGACTTTTAATGTTAAGCTTTTGATTTTGATTAATTTGATCAAAAGGAAAATGCATTTGAGCAAAAGGCATTGAACCAGAATCAAACCAGACATCAGCTAATTCCGGTACTCTTTTCATTTTTCCACCGCATTTTTGGCAAGAAAAAACAATTTTGTCAATATAAGGTCGATGCAGGTCGCCAAAACCAAATTCATTGCGCGCTAAATTTTTAAATTTTATTTCCCGAAGTTCAGCCAATTGAATAAAATTTTTTCCTCTTTTTTCTTTTTGAAAAAGAGCCTCTTCCTCATCCCAGCCAGAAGAAACTGCTTCAAGCATCCATAAAGGATATTCATGGCTAATAATTAAAATATTTTTATTTTTATATTTTTTCTCAATATCGATGATAAAATTAAAAACCCTTTGAGCTAATTGTTTCAAATTCTCTCCTTGAGGAGGATTTTTATAAAATTTTAAAGCGGGCGAATCAAAAAATTCCTCATAAGATTTTGCTTTTTGGCCATTAAAAATCCCCACATTAATTTCTCGCAAGCGAGGATCAAAATGAATTTTTAAATTCAAGCGGCGGCTAATAATTTGAGCCGTCTCTTTTGTCCGCAAAAAATCAGAAGAAAAAATCAAATCAATTTTTTCTTTTTCTAATTTTTGAGCCAGTTTTTCAATCGCCAACCGTCCTTTTAAAGTTAAAGGATAAAGATCTTTGTCTTCTTTTAGACAATTGATTAAGTTAGAAATATTATTAACGGATTCTCCATGCCGCAAAATAAAATAATGATTGCTTGATTCTTTTAAAAAGGAAGAAAGTTCTTCTCGGCTTTCAATCACCTGAAAAGAACCGCATTTCTCACATCGCCATAAAGGCAGAGGGGTCCCCCAAAATCTTTCTCGGGAAAAATTCCAATCTTTGACTTCTTGAAGCCAAGCGCCGAAACGACCTGTTTTTACTGAAGGAGGCACCCAGTTTATTTTTTGATTGTTTCTCATTAAGGCATTTTTTAGTTTTGACATTTTAACAAAAAATGATTTACGCGCATAATAAAGCAAAGGAGAATGACAACGCCAACAAAAAGGATAGTCGTGTTCATAGGCAACAATTTTTAAAAGCGAATTATTCTTTTTTAAATATTGAGAGATTTTTTCCTCGGTCTTTAAATCTTTAACTGCTAGATTTTTAAAACCTTTAACTAAGGAATTAAAAAGACCATTTTCCGAAACTAAATGCCTTAAAGGTAAACCAAATTTTTTTCCCATCTTATAGTCGTCTTCTCCATAAAGAGGAGCCAAATGGACAATGCCCGTTCCTTCACTCATAGTCACAAAATCAGCTGGATAAACCCGGAAGCTTTTTGAAGAAAAAAGAGCTTTAATTTTAAAAAGGGGTTCATATTTTAAACCGATTAATTTTTTGCCTTTAAATTTTTTAACAATTTGATAAGGTCCCTCAATTACTGAGAGCCGCGATTGAGCCAAAATCCAATATTCTGTCTCTTTTTTTTCATTTTGAATTTTAATTTCAACATAAACAAAATTGGGATTAACCGCCAAAGCGACATTCGCTGGCAAAGTCCAAGGGGTTGTTGTCCAAGAAATTAAATAACGATTTTTTGTTTTAAAAATTTTAAATTTAAGATAAAAAGAATTTTCCGAAATTCTTTCATAACCCAAAGCTAATTCATGGGAAGAAAGAGTGGTGCCGCAACGATAACAATAAGGAGCAATTTTATAATCTTCAAAAAGAAGTCCTTTTTTGAAAAACTGCTTAATAATCCACCACAAACTCTCAATATAACGATTGGTATAAGTAATATAAGGATGCTCCAAATCCAACCAAAAACCAATTCTTTTTGTCATTTTTTCCCATTCTTTTTTGTAATTCCAAACTGATTGCCGACAGAGTTCATTAAAAGAAGCAATGCCGAATTTTTCAATTTCTTTTTTTGATTGAAAGCCCAATTTTTTTTCAATTTCCAATTCTACCGGTAAACCATGAGTATCCCAACCGCTTCGTCGAGAAACATTAAATCCTTCCATTGTTTTAAAACGTAAAATAATATCCTTAAAACTTCTGGCTAAAATGTGATGAATGCCCGGCTCTCCATTAGCCGTCGGCGGTCCTTCATAAAAAACAAATTTTCTTTTCCCTTTATTTTTATTTAAAACTTTTTGAAAAATTTGATTTCTTTGCCAAAAATTTAAAATCTTTTCCTCAATTTCTGGCAAGAAAAACTTTTTTACTTTCTCCAACATTTTATTTTTATATTCTAATAATAATTTATCTTTTCAACAAGAAGCCTACATTTTCTTTGGTGGTTTTAATCCCAATAAATTGATTAAATTTTTTAAAACCAAAAAACTGGCTTTGGTCAAAGCCCACAAACTTAAATCAACCGAACCATCTTTTTTTATCACCCTTTCCTTTTCGTAAAATTGATGAAAACTAAAAGCCAGCTTCTGGCTATAAAGAGTCAAACGATGCACTTCATAACTTTTAGCCACCTCTTCAATGACTTCTTTAAACTGCAAAAGCGTTTGAGTTAGCTGCATCGCTTTCTCGCTATTTAAAGAAAGCGGATATTGAAGATTAAAATTTTTTACCCGCGCTTTTTTCAAAATGCCTCGACTTCGCACATAAGCGTATTCCAAATAATAAACTGGATTTTTAAGACTTCGCTGACGAGCCAAAGATAGGTCAAAATCTAAATGACTATCGCTTGAAACCGTCAGAAAAAAGAAGCGAGCGACTTCGGGTTTAATCTCTTTAAGTAAATCTTTCAACGTCACAAATTTCCCTCGGCGCTTAGACATTTTTATCCCCTTTCCTTTTTCAACTATTCGAATGGCTTGGGTAATAATAACCACAGAATCTTTTAACCCTAAAATTTTCGCCGCCGCCTGAATTCTTTTCACATAGCCATAATGATCCGGTCCTAAAATATTAATCTTTTTAACGAAGCCTCTTTTTTTTGTTTCTAAATAATGACCAGCGTCATTTAAAAAATAAGTCGGTTCGTTTTCTTTGGTTAAAAGAACGCGATCTTTGTCATCGCCGAATTTTTTTGTTTTTAACCATACCGCCCCTTCTTTTTTATAAACCAAATTAGCTTTCTGAAAAATTTCTAAAGCTTTTTTTGAAAATCCTTTCTCTAAAATATCTTTTCTTTCTGAAGTATAACGATCAAAATGAATGCCGGCTTTTTTAAGCACCATTTTAATATCAGCCAAAAAATCGCGCGCGGCTTTCTGGCCGATTTTTAAAGGATCGTTTTTATTTTTCTTTATAAAAGAAAAATTTTCTTTTGCCCATTTTTTTAGATAATCCCCCTGATAAAAATTTTCTTCCCAATTTAAAAAACCATTTTGAGCCAAAAGGGATTTTCCTAACAAAAGAATTTGATTACCGACATCATTGACATAATATTCGCGCTCCACTTTAAAACCGGCGGTTTCTAAAACATTTGCCAAAACATCGCCAAAAAATCCGCCTCGGGCATTAGCCAAAGTCAATGGTCCGGTTGGATTAGCAGAAATAAATTCTATTTGAACAAATTTTTTTTGGCCTAATTTAAGTCGACCATAATAATTTTTTTCTTTTAAAATTTCTTTCACTTTTTTTTGCCAAAAACTTTCAGAAATCCAAAAATTAATAAAACCGGAAACGTTTTCTATTTTTTTAAATAAACCCTTTTTATCTTCTCTTTTTATTTTTAAAATTAAATCATTGGCAATTTCTGTTGGTGATTTTTTTAAAACCGGCGCTAATTTAAAAGCGACGTTTGTTGTATAATGACCGAATTTTTCTCGAGAAGGATAAAAAACCTCAATCGCTATAGAAGGAGAAATAATTTTTTTTAAAATTTTAATAATTTGAGTCCGCATTTTTATTTATGAAAAACTCATTAGAAAAGCACCATATTTTATTTAACTACAAAAAATTTAATTCGGCAATTCTTTTAAGATTTTATTAATTTAGCGATAAGAGTTAAGATAGTTAATAATGGCTATTTTTATAACCAACAAAAGAGCAAAATTTGATTACCAGATTTTAAAAACTTTTGAGGCGGGTGTTGAACTTAAAGGCTTTGAAGTCAAAGCAATTAAAAACGGAAGGATAAATCTCACCAATAGTTATGCCATTATTAAAAACAACGAAGCCTTTCTTTTAAATACGGATATCCCACCGTATCAACCAAAAAATACACCCCCTGATTATGATTCTAAAAGGACAAGGCGACTGCTTTTAAATAAATCAGAAATTAAAAATTTAGCCGGTTTAGTTCAAGAAAAAGGCTTGACTTTAATTCCTTTAAAGATTTATACTAAAGGCAAGGCGGAAAAAATAAAAATAGAAATCGCTTTGGCAAAAAGCCGAAAGAAATTTGACAAAAGAGAGCTCATTAAAAAACGGGAAGCTCTTCGAGAAATGAGAAAAGCTGAATTCTAAATCAGTTAAAATTCTTAAAAAGAATGGGGATGCGAGGCTTTGACAAAGATATTTTAAGAAAAATTGCCGGTTGAGCGCCATCTCAAAAACTGGCAAAAAAATAACTGCCAATAGAAATTTGGCATTTGCTTACGCCTAATGTAGCGTAAGCCATCAGCCCTCAATGCCTGAGCGAGGAATCGCTGGTGTCATTATTCAGGCTTGTTCTGTTTTTTTGCCAAAAAAACAGAAGACAAAAACGGCAAGGGATTTAGAAGATTTGGCTAGATTTTTACTTCTAAATTCTTATTCTTAATCTAGCTACACCGGTAGAGATTTTTCTTAAAAATCTTTGGACGGGGTTTCAATACCCCCATCTCCACAAAAATTAAACTTTTTAATTCAAACCCTTGCTTTTTTTAATGACTCTGCTTTAATAAAATAAAAAACATTCCCTCCTATCTTATAAACAATCAAATCCAGGCTGAGAAATTGCGCGTTATTGATGAAAATGGTCAAAATCTGGGCATTCTTAAAAGAGAAGAAGCGCTCGATTTAGCTAAAAAGAAAAATCTCGATCTTATTGAAATCTCTTCTCAGGCGAATCCGCCGGTGGCAAAACTAATGAGTTTTGACAAATTCCGCTATCAAAAAGAAAAACAAGAAAAAAAACAACGCCAGGCCCAGAAAGCGAAAGAATTAAAACATATAAGGATTTCACCGCGAGCGGCTTTAAATGATCTTCTGATAAAAGCGCGACAAACGGAAAATTTTTTAAAAAAAGGTCATTCAGTAGAAATTAATTTATTTTTCAAGGGTCGGGAAAAATCAAACAAAGAATGGGGACTAAAAAAATTAACGGAATTTTTAGAAATGATTAGTTTTCCTCACCACATTACTTTAGGACCAAAAGCGGGTGGTCAAGGATTTATTGTTCAAATTAGCCCAATATTAAAATGATAAGCTCAAGTTTAAAACAAAGAATTATTATTACCAAAAAAAATCAGATTTTAAGAAGAAAGCCAGGTATTAGTCACAATAAAGCCAATAAACGGCCTTTAGAAAAAAAACGGCGTCAAAAACTTTATGGCTTAAATATAAAAAGAAAAAATATCTGGAGATATTTAAATTCCTAAAATGACCAGAGTAAAAAGAGGAAAAATTAGTCATAAAAAAAGAGAGAAAACCCTTAAACTGACAAAGGGTTTTAAATGGGGAAGAAAATCTAAAGAAAGATTGGCTAAAGAAGCTCTGCTTCATGCCTTGAGCCGTCAATTTAGAGGTCGTAAAGAAAAGAAAAGAAATTATCGTCAGCTTTGGCAGGTTCAGATTAATGCGGCGGTGAGATCTTATGGTTTAAATTATAGCCAATTTATGAGCCGCTTGAAAAAACAAAACATTTTGCTCAATAGAAAAATTTTGGCTGATTTAGCCAAAAACGAACCAATAGTTTTTAAAGAAATTGTTGAAAAAGTTAAATAATTTTTTTCTTTTTACTTTTTAAAAGTCTATAAGCTTCATTTAACACCTTTTGGCTGTCTTTATATTTGCTTAAAATTTTTAAGGCTTCTTTATAACTAAACCAGCCATAGCCTTGATGTTCTTTAGAAATTTTAATTTGGCTTTTCTTGCTTTCGGCTAAATAAAAAATCACGATTTTAAAAACCTTTACATTTTTATTCTTAAGCCGACGCCAAAAGACAAATTTTTCATAGGTTTTGAAATATTCATTAAATCTTAAATCATTGCGGCTTAAACCCGTTTCTTCTTTAACTTCTCTTAAAGCGGCCTCAAAACTTTTTTCCTCTTTTTCTATCTTTCCTTTAGGAAAATTCCAATAATTATGACCATGATATAAAATCAAAAACCTTAATCCTTCTTTAGTTTTTTTATAAATAATTATTCCCGCTGAAATTTCTCGCATATAATTTAATGACAAAAATATAAAATTATACTTTAAAGCCTGGAAAGTTTTTTTATTTTAGCATTTTCAGCATTTTATCCAATGGCCAAGCGTTGATAATGTCATTTTTTGTTGCCCAGCCGCGCCGGGCTTGGGCAATGCCATATTCCAAATAAGCGAAATGTTGGCTAGAATGAGCGTCAGAGTCAATACTCATTTTCACACCCGCTTCAACGCATTTACGAATATATTCATCTTTTAAATCTAAGCGGTCAGGATAAGCGTCAATTTCAAGAACCGTGCCGGTTTTTTTGGCAAAAGCAATAATCTCTTCCATATCAATTTCATAAGGAGGACGACGGTTAATAATGCGACCGGTCGGATGAAAAATAATATCCACTTCTGGATGAGCCATTGCCTTTTTCATTCTTTGAGTTTGCTCTTGAGCACTTAAATTAAAATAAGAATGAATTGAGGCGCCAACAATATCTAATTTTTTTAAAACATTTTCATCTAAATCCAAACGGCCGTCTTTTAAAATATCGCATTCAATGCCTTTAAGAATTTTGAAATTTTTCTCGCCGCCTGGCGAACTGAATTTTGAATTTAACTTATCAATTTCTTCTATTTGCTTTAAAAGTCTTTTTTCGTCTAAGCCGTGAGCCATGGCCAAGTGTTTGCTATGATCAGTAATGGCAATGTATAAAAGACCAAGATCTTTAGCCGTTTGAGCCATTTCTTCAATGGAATTCATCCCATCAGTCCAATTGGTTTGAACCTGTAAATCGCCTTTTAAATCATTATAGCCAATAAGTTTTGGTAATTGATGATTTTTAGCGAGTTCAATTTCACCAGTATTTTCCCGCATTTCCGGCTCAATATAATCCATTCCTAATTTTTCATAAATTTCTTCTTCAGTTTCACCAGCAATTTGTTTTTCTCCTTTAAACAAACCATATTCATTTAATTTATAACCTTTTTTTAAAGCCAGCTCTCTTAAAGCCACATTGTGTTCTTTTGAACCAGTAAAATAATTCAAAGCCGCGCCATAAGAATTTTCCGGCACCACGCGCAAATCAATGTCTAAACCATTTTTTATTTTCACCGATGATTTTGTTTCGCCATGAGAAAAAACATTTATCACCTCAGGCAAAGAAACAAAATAATCCATTACTTTTTTCGGTTTTTCAGAAACAATTAAAATATCCACATCGCCGATGGTTTCTTTTTTCCGACGCACTGAGCCGGCAACAACCAAGCGTTTTACTTCTTTTAATTTTGAAAGTCGGGCGGCTATGTCTTTTATTAGAGCCATCTCAAAACCCAAAACAAAACGGCCGCCGCTTTTTTTCAAAAATTCAATTCCTTTTAAAATATTTTCCTCAGATTTTTCTCCAAAACCTTCTAAATTTCTAATCTTTTTTTCCGCCACCGCTTTTTCTAAATCTTTTAAATTTCTAATATTGAGCTCTTGATAAAGTTTTTTAATTTTTTTTGGTCCTAATCCTTCAATTTGCATTAAAGCTTCCAAATCAACCGGGATTTCTTTTTTTAATTGCTCATAATATTTAAGTTTGCCAGTTTTTATAAGCTCTTCTAATTTTTGAGCGATGGAATCGCCGACGCCCGGAATTTCAAAAAAAGCCTTTTCTCCTTTTTTTTGATAAGTTTGAGCTAATTCCTCTTCCAATCCTTCAATGATGCCCGCCACTTTTTCATAAGCCCGCGGTTTAAACGGCACATCTTTCATTTCCAAATAAGCGCTGATTTCTCTTAAAATTTTGGCAATTTGATTATTGCTAATCATCAAATTAACTTTCCGCTGGTGGTCGATGATTTAAAATCTTAACTGATTTTTCTGTTGATGGCGGAGGAAGAATTAATTTTGGCACGGTAATTAAAAAGATTAAAGCGGATAAAGAAAAAATGCCGGTAAAAATAAAAACAATATTATAACCAAACCATTGAGCCAAAATACCGCCAATGAGACCAGAAATACCTGAAGCCAAGCCAATAGCGGTGCTATCCAAAGACCAATCAAAAGAATAACGCTCTTTGTCTAAATGCCTTGAAAAAACGCCCGACCAAGCTGGGGTATAAATAGCAAAGGCAATAGCATGAATAATTTGGACAAAATAAAGAGCCGCTAAACTCCGAACAGCCAAAAAAGCCAAAGCGCTGAAACTCCCCAAAATTAAACTCACAACCAAAGCATAAAAATCATCTCTTTCGCCTTTAATTTTATCCAAAAGATTAGCAATGGGCAGTTGAAGCAAAGATTTGATAATCCAATAAAGCGCGGCGGCAAAACCCACAGTCGCTAAATTCGCTCCTTTTATCCGATCAATAACAAAAACAGGAAAAATCGGCCCTAAAAATCCCCAAGCGCCAATCACCGCTAAATCAACAAGAATATAATTTCGAATTAATTTTCCGACCTTAAAATCAATATCAATTTTTATTTTCATTTTTTATTTTTATTTTACTCGACCACCTGAAATTGAAAAGCATTATTTTGAAAACTAATTTTTAAAACATTTCCCCGGCCAATTTCTTTTTTTAAAATTCTTTCCGCCAAAGGGCTTTTAATTTTATGACTAATCACCTGCCGCAAAGGTCTTGCCCCAAAAACAGGACTTAAGCCCAATTGAGCAATTTGATCAATGGCTGTCTTCTCAAAAACCAAATCAATGTCTTGAGACTCTTTCAAATGGTTTTTTAAATCATTTAATTGAATTTTAACAATAGCTTTAATTTCTTCAAGATTTAAATTGCGAAAAACAATGATATCGGAAAATCGATTTAAAAGTTCCGGTTTAAAAATAGTGGTTAATTTTTTCTTTAACTCCTCAGCAATAATTTCAATAGTTTTTCCTTCTTCTAAATTTTTAACAATAAAGTCAGAAAGGGCATTGGAAGTAGCGATGATAATGGTATTAAAAAAATTAACTAAACGACCAGAAGCATCTGTCAAACGTCCTTCATCAAAAACCTGAAGAAATAAATTTAAAATATCCGGATGGGCTTTTTCAAACTCATCTAATAAAATCAAGCTATAAGGCTTTTGCAAAACCGCTTCAGTTAAAGTGCCGCTGACATTTGAGGCTGCAGAGCCAAGAAATCGGCTAATGCTTTGCTTTTCTTGATATTCTGACATATCAAAACGAATCATTGCTTCTTCAGAACCAAATTGGATTTTGGCTAAAATTTTAGAAAGTTCGGTTTTGCCCACGCCCGTTGGACCAACAAACAAAAAACTGGCAATCGGTCCGTTTTTGCGAGTCAAACCACTTCGATATTCTCTTAAAGCTTGGGCAACAGCCGAGACCGCTTGGTCTTGATTGATTAAACGCTGATGAATTAATTTTTCTAAATCCAATAATTTTTGGACTTCTTCTTTTTCGGCTTTTTGAATAGGAATTTGACTCCTTTCTTCAGCCACTTGAATAATTAAAGCTTCATCAACTTTTTTAAGGCCCTGACTTTTGGCTTCAGCTAAAGCGTTTCTTAATAAATCTTCGGCACTAAAAGGCAAAAGTTTTTGATGAAAATAACGATAAGCTAATTCCACCGCCTTTTTTATGGCTCTAAAGCCGATAAAAATTTTATTGGTTTTTTCCAAAATTAAACTATCAAAAACCAAAAACCTCACTGATTCTTCTTGAGACAATTCTTGAATCCTTAAAATTTCAAACAAAGCCAAGACTTCGCTGTAAGATTCAATCCATTGTTTTAATTCCCGAGGATAAGTTTCGGCAATAATCGGGCAAGCATTGGATTTAAAAAGCGGCAATAAAATATCAATGGCATTTAAAAATTGAGGACCGCTGGTGCGAAAAAGATTCTCAAAATTAGGAATATGCAAAATAATGTTACTGGCTTTAAGAACTTCTTCAACAATTGTTTTTAACCGACCCGCCAAAACATCCGGGCTGGCGCTGGCAACAACCGAGCCAATATCTAAAGAAACAAGTCGTTTATCAAAAAGAGCTTTAGGCACCTGGTCTTTGGTGATTAAAAAAGCCAAATGAGAAACCAAAGCGGATTTACCAGCGCCAGGTTCACCCACCAACAAAACATTAGGATTTTTAGGCCGCGATAAAATTTCAATAAGAGAAAGAAACTCTTTTTCATGGCCAATCAAAAAACCAATTTTTTCCTTTCGGGCTAAATCAGTTAAATCAGTTGCCATTGAATCCAAAACAGGCGTTGGTCGACTTGTCCAGGCTCGATTAATCACCCGATGTCTTAAATGATGACCATAATGACCAAAACCGCCTAAACTCATTGGCAAACGCCATCGTCGCGAAAACATTGAAGCATAGCGGCCAAAAATTGAAGCGTCTCTAATGTCAGAAGCGGAAATGTCAAAAAAATCCAAAAGTTTAATAAAACAAGACTGGGGCAAACTCATTAAAGCTGAAAGAAGATTATAGGGTTCAATAAATTTTTCGCCAGTAATCAGTGCTTCGTTAAAAGCTATTTTTACCAAGCCTTCAATAAAAATTTTTAAATCGCTTTTTGTTTGTGTCTCTTGAGATTTATCCAAATAGCTTTTGAGTTTTTCCTCAAATTCTTCTAAAGGAATTTCTAAGCGTTCAAAAATTTTTTTAATCGTTTTTTGTTTTATCAATTCTTTTAAAAGCAGAAGATGAAAATCTTTTTTTAAACTCGAAGCTTTAAAAAAAGAACGCAAAAGAATCTCTTGAGAAGAAGATGTCAAATAATCATTAAGATTAACGCTTTTTATTTCGCGCTTTCTTTTTAAGACCAAAAGCGATTTTTTGGCGCCGCCCCAATGAACTAATTTATCAATTAAAAACAGAGTCAAAAACCCCGCTAAAAATTTTAACGAAGAAATATCAGAAAAAAACAAAAGAGGAACAGAAATAATTAAAAATGCATAAAAAACATAGGATATGAGTTTAATAAAAAAATTCCCAAAAAAACTAAAATTGAATCTTGAATCAAAAAAATAAAATTTATCCATGGTGGGGATAAAAAATTTTATAAATTAAAAAAGGAGGAATGAGAACCCAAATGAGATACAAAAACAAAGCAATGCTTAAAAGACAAACATAAACAATAACCGCGATAATCACCCGAAAAAATCGAAAAATAAAACCCAAAATATAACCCAAAACAGTATAATCTTGATAAAGAGGTTGAAAAAAATTTTTCAGCGTCACTTTTAACGCCAAAGTTTTATCAAATTTTTCCAAAACATTAATCACAAAATTAGAATATCTCAAAAAACTTTCTTTATACCAATGGTAAAAAAATTCAAAAATGCCACCAAAAAATTTTTCCGTTAAATAAAGAACAGCCAAATCCGGTTTTTTCAATTTCATCTTTTTTATTATACTTCTTGATTTATCTAAAATAAAGATTTTTGAAGAGTAAGGTTTTTCCTTTCATTTTCCTCAAAAATTTTAATTTCGCCATAAACACCATCATAGCCCGGCTTAATAAAAACTTTTCCTTCCCTTACCCGTTTTATGCCTTCAGCCACCAAAGCGTTTTTTAAAGCAATCTCTTCAACCGGAATATCTAATAAAATCTTCATTTCCGAACCAAATTCTTTAATAAGATTTTCATATTCTTTTTTTACCGATTTTGTCATTTTTCCCAAATTTAGACTTTCAGCAATAATTTCATCTAAGGGAACTAAATTCAAAAAAGGCACAGCATTAAATGGCCTAAACCCTTCTTCTCGATCCGCTAATTGATCAACTCTATTTAAAACTCCAATGGTCAGTTTTTGACCGCAAACCGGACAAATGCCTTTGTGTTTTTTAGTTTCTTTGGGCGAAAAAGAAACGCCGCATAATCGATGACCATCATAATGATATTTTCCCTCTTCAGGATAAAATTCAATAGTTTTTAAAAATAAGTTAAAAGAATTTAATTGTTTTTTTCTTTCATTGGGCGAACCGCTTTTTATCGCTTTAATAATGCCTTGATAAGAAAGTTCAGTATCAAAAATATTGGCTTCCCGGCCAAGATGCAAAAGAGAATGGGCGTCGGAATTAGAAATCAAAGAAAGATTGTCCAATTGAGAAAGTCGCCAGCACATTAAAGGATCGGCAGATAAACCTGTTTCGCCCGCAAAAATATATTGACGATAATTTCCAAAACATTCTTCAATTGAGTCAAAGCCAGACATTGAACCAAACAAAGAAAACCATGGGGTCCAGATATGAGCCGGAACAATCGCTATCTCCGGATTAATATTTAAAACAATTTTGGCTAGCTCTTCCGCGTCCAGCCCTAAAATGGGTCGACCGTCAGAAGAAAGATTCCCTCTTAAACTTAATTGGTTATTAATTTTTCTTACCGTTTCCAAATCCGGGGCAAAAATCAGATTATGGATACGATGCATTTTTCCTTTTTTGGCATAAATACTAGAAATTTCCACAGATAAAAAAAATCGCGTTTCGGCTTTTTTATTTTTAAGGGTTAAAAGCTGAAATTCTTTTTTCAATTTAAAAAGCCCCGGTTCAGCGGGTTCTAATTTTTTCTCAATCTCTTTAAACCAAAATGGATGAGTAAAGTCGCCAGTGGCAATGACTAAAATTCCTTTATCATCAGCCCAACGATCAAGTTCCTCAAGAGTCATCTTCTCGCTCGTGGCGCGAGAATATTTTGAATGAAGATGTAAGTCAGCAATAAATTTCATAGCGTCCCTACGAGGAATCGAACCCCGATCTCAAGCTCCGGAGGCTTGCGCTCTTTCCTTTGAGCTATAGGGACAAAAAGCATTTAAATTATACTTCTTTAAAAAGTTATTTTCCACTCTAAATTTTAACTGATAAAAACTAAAATTTCATAAACAAAAGCCAAAATAAAAACAAAATAAAGAGGCAAAACAATCAAACGTCGTTTATCATCAGGAAAAGCACGACGCCACATCGTCATTATAAAAATTGCCTCCAAAGCCAAAAAAACATTTCCTACCCAACTAATAACTCCTAAAAAATTTTTTAACCCAATAAAATAAAGAAATAAAGGAACAAAAAGCACAAAAAGAGCGCTCAAAAAAGGAGAAAAATGCAAATCAGAAATCAATGTTTCTTTTAAGTTAAGACCCAAAATAAAATAAGAAGTCCAAATAGCCAAAAGTCCCATTGCTCCTAAAAGAATCAAAGCCAACGGAGACAAAAAACCTAAACTATTAAAAGCCTCAGGAGAAACGTAAGGATTTAAACGCAAAACACCTAAAACAAAAATAAAATAAACAAAAGCCGGAAGCGCGGTGCCTAAAAAAATTATTTTTGTCAAAGGAATTTTTTCCTGATTGGAAAAACTTTCTATTATTTTAGAAATGGCTGGCCGACCCGCTAAAGAAAAAAGAAGCGGACCAAAAGGCAGAAAAAAAGTTGACCATTGAAAACTTTTCCATAAAGGCACTTGAAAAGGCCGATTTAAACCAAGAAAAATAATCAACCCTAAAATTAAAAAAATACTGCCCACGCCAAAAAATTCCGATATTTCAAGCCAAAACAATTTGGCAAAAATAAAAATAGAGCCCAAAAACCAAAAAATCAAAAGAAGAATGTTTTTATCGATTTTAAAAATTAATTGGCCAAAAACCGGCGCCAAAATTAAATAAACAACCAAAGTAAAAACCAATTCTCCTAAAATGATTAAAGCGGCTGGTAAAGAAATAAATGAAGGCAAATATTTTTTAGCCAAATTAAAAAATTGATAATGATTTTTGTTAATTTTTAAAAGTTCGCCATACATTAAATGAAGAAAAAAATAAATGAAAGTGAAAAAAATCAAATAAAAAAAGCCATTAAAAAGGCCTATTTTTCTAAAAACATAAGGCAAAGAAAAAATGCCCGCGCCAATAATCGTTCCGGCTAAAATAAAAATACCAAAAAAAATGGAGCTTTTTGTTTGTTTTTCCTTCATTCAACCGGATAAACCAGGTCACCTTCTCGGACTTTTTCAGATACTTTAATTCCCACCTGCTGATTTTTTTTGGCTGCTTCAATGTTTTTATGATTATACTGCATTGACGAAATCTTTTCTTCAAAATCCGTTGTTGCTCCCTTGAAACGAATTGTTTCTCCCACGCGAACAACTTTGCTAAATTTAACAATCGCGACGCCTAAACCGCTATAATAATGCGTCACTTCGCCAATAGGTTTTAACTCCTTGTCAGAAGTTTTTTTATTCGGCATAAAAATAAAATAATTTCGACCTTTAATTTAATGATTATTTTTCTTTTCTTCTTCTTTAATAATTTCAACCAAACGATCCAAAAGCTCTAAAGGATTACTAGAAAAAATTACTTTACCAAAACCTCGATGAGCGGTATTAATTAAATCTTTTAAAGAATCAGCAATGCCTCCTGTGCCTTCTAAAACACCAATGGGTTTTTTATCTTCAAAAGCAATGGTGAATTCATTCATTGTTCCCATTCGACCGCAGATAGTAATAATAGCATCAGAAGAACGAACAAGAAGCAAATTGCGACCCGCATATTCAAAACCGGTATAAATAATTAAATCGTGATAATCAATAGGCAAATGATAGGTTTTTAAATGGGCTATTTTAGAAGCCGCCGGCGAAATACCAATAACAATCCCTCCTTCTTCTTTGGCGCCTTTGGCTGCCCAATAAGGAATACCGGTAGTGGCGCCCGTGACTAAAATCATTCCCCGCCGAGCAATTTCTTTGCCTAAAGCTTCAGCTTTTTCAGCCGCATCCAAGGCGCACATTCCTGTTTCCGCTGCTCCAGAAACACAAATTTTATATTTTAAATGAGAAGCGTAGCTAATAATTTTTGGCTGGTTATTTTTTCTTTGGCGAGGCATTTTAAAATTATAGCACGACTGTTTGACCATTAAAAGGAACTTCGCTGGCGACGGCTAAAAAGTCTTTGATTTTTTGCGCCAAAGGCAAGGCTTGTTCTTCTTCGCCTTGAACAACAAAAACTTTTTTTAAACTAAAACGCATTGGCTTTAACCATTCTAAAATTTGGTCTTGATCCGCGTGAGCGGAATAGCCACTAATCGTTTTTATTTGCGCTCTGACAAAAACTTCTTCGCCTAAAATTTTAACACTTTTTTCGCCATCCAAAATTCTCCTCCCTAAAGAACCCTTGGCTTGATAACCAATAAATAAAATAGTGTTTTTTGGATCAGGTAGATAACGCAGCTCATGATGCAAAATGCGACCGCCATGAGACATACCCGAGCCGGCAATAATTACTTTTGGCGGCGGCACACTGTTAATGGTTTTTGATTCTTCCACTGAAAGGGTTTTTTTCAACCCCGGAAAATCAAAAAGATGGTGATCAATTTTTAAAAATTTTTCTGTTTCTTCATTAAAATAAGTCTGAAATTGTTGATAAGCTTCACTTAATTTAATCGCCAAAGGACTGTCCACAAAAATAGGGACAGTGGGAATGCGTTTGTTTTTAACCAATTCATTTAAATGAAAAAGAAGGTCTTGAGTTCTTTCCATCGCAAAAGCAGGAATAATCAATGTGCCGCCGGCTTTTACGGTATCTTCAATAACATCCTCTAAAAGATCCAAAAGCTCAATGCCTTTTTGATGAATTTGATTGCCATAAGTTGATTCCACTAAACAATAATCGCCTTCTTCTAAATATTCTAAAGGTTTAATAATCGGCGCTGGTGTATTGCCTAAATCGCCGGAAAAAATCAGATTTTTATCCTCAAGAGAAATTTCAATAAAGCTGGAACCCAAGATATGACCGCTATTAAAAAATTTCGCCTTTAAAGAACCTAAATCAATTTCTTGATGATATTCCACTTTTTCCCAATAATTCATTAAAGTTTCAATATCTTTTTTTGAATAAAGATAATCCAATTTTTCCCTTTCCGCTTCTTTTTTTAGAATTTCTTCTGAATCTTCTAAAATTAAACGGCTAAATACACGCGTGGGCGGCGTTGAAAAAATTTTTCCTTTAAAACCATCTTTAACTAATTTAGGCAAACGACCAATATGATCTAAATGACTATGAGTGACAAAAACCGCTTTTATCTCTGAAGGAGAATAAGGGAAAGGCTCAAAGTTTTGGCGCTCAGCATAATAACTTCCCTGCTCCAAACCGCAATCAATTAAAAATTTTTCTCCTTTATTTGATTCTAAAAGATAATTGGCACCAGTAACTTTTCTTGCGCCACCATAAAAAGATAGTTTCATAAATACTATTGTAATTAAAATTTCAAACTCTGCCAAGAAAAACTTGACATTTTTCAAAATGATTTTATTTTATCAAATAAAGATTTTTGAAAATATAATAAGGAGAGGAAAAATGAAAAGATTTATGGCTATAGGCGAGATTCGAAGGGGAGTGGGGCTCAAAAGCATTCCGTTTAGAGAATGTGACTGGGCAGAAACAGAAAAAGATTTCCGGATAAAGGTATTTGAAAAGTTAAGACAGAAATATCCGGAAATTGGGCTGGATATTCGGCGCTTAGTAGCACCGAAAACACCCATTTTTATGTATGAGCCGTTTGTAGTCCGAGAGATAAAAAATCTCTCGGAAGCTGATTAAAGCCGCTAAAAGCGGCTTTTATTTTTAACCTTTAATTACACCAACTGGCTTTAAAAGAGCTACTTTTTTAGCAATGCCAATCTGACAAACAACCTCAACCACTTGACTAACATCTTTATAAGCTAATGGCGCTTCTTCCGCTAATCCAGACATTGAACCCGCTTTTACACTTATTCCTTTTTTTTCTAATTCTTCTTTTAAAACCGAACCGCGAATAATTTTTTTTGCTTTTGTCCGAGACATTGTCCGACCAGCCCCATGACAGGAACTAGAAAAACTTTCTTTTAAAGAATTTTGAGTGCCCACTAAAATATATGAAGCTGTTCCCATTGAGCCAGGAATCAACACGGGCTGGCCAATGAAACGGTATTTTTCTGGAATCTCTAAAGAACCTGAAGGAAAAGCCCGCGTTGCTCCTTTACGATGAACAAGCATTTCTATTTTTTCATTTTTTTCATTTAAATAATGCTTTTCAATTTTAGCGATATTATGACTCACATCATAAATTAACTTCAGCTCTTCAAAAGACCCAAAAATTTTTTCCCAAGCTTTTCTTATTTCCCAACTAATCAACTGCCGATTAGCCCAAGCAAAATTAGCCGCCGCCGCCATAGCAGAAAAATAATTTTGTCCTTCTTTTGATTGAAATGGCGCACAGGCTAATTGATTATCCGGCAATTCTATTTTATATTTTGAAAGAGAATTAAGCATTATTTCTATATAATCAGTAGCAACCTGATGACCCAATCCCCGACTGCCGCAATGAATCATTAAACAAACTTGATTTTGAAAAAGTCCCAAAACATTAGCTGCTTCAATATCAAAAATTTCTTCTACTTTTTGAATTTCAACAAAATGATTGCCAGCACCAATTGTTCCTAATTGATCCCGGCCGCGGTCTTTAGCATATTGAGAAACTAATTCCGGATTGGCTTCTTTTAATTGGCCTTCAGATTCACAATTTTCTAAATCTTTCTCCAGAGCATAACCTTTTTTAAACATTTCTTTAGCGCCATTTATTAAAACCGCGTCAAGTTCTTTATTGGTTAATTTCAGCCGTCCACCTCGACCAACACCTGAAGGTACTTCTTTATAAATCGCTGTTGTTAAATGAGGAATTTTATCTTTAATTTCATTGTAGGTTTTGTCTGATTTTAAAACCCGGACGCCGCAGTTAATATCAAAACCGGTAATGCCAGGGGAAACAATTCCTTTGTTTAGATCAAAAGCCGCCACACAACCAATAGGCGCTCCATAGCCTTCGTGAATATCCGGCATCGCTAAAGAATATTTTTGAATGCCCATTAAGGTGGCGACATTAACAACTTGTTCTAAAGACTCGTCTTTTAAAATGTCATTTAACATTTCTTCGCTGGCAAAAATGCGACCTGGCACGCGCATATCTTTACGATAACTTTGAGGAATTTCCCAAATATAATCTGAAATTTTTTTTAAATCTTTTTTATTAATAGCCATAAATATTAATTTTTAATTTTTTTAATCATCAAATTCTTTTTCATTTTACAAATTAATACTTTCTCTTGAGCTCGCCAACCTAATTTTCTAATATACTCAATGGGCAAGGTGACATAATAGCTCCGTTTTGATTTTTGAATATTTCTAATATTTTCATTGTTTAAGGTCCTTCGACTCATAATTTTATTATACCATATTTAAATCAGTTGCCTTAGGTTTAAACCTAAGGCAATGGATAAAAAATTAACAAAGAAATAAAAAGATAAAATTAAATATCAAGAGTTAATACGGTTTCAAAAATGCCCCGTTTATTTTGTTTTATAATCACTTTATGGTAACTAATCGCTTTTATATCTTTACTAAATTCTGGAACGGAAAAACCAAAAATCTGAGCCTCCAAATTTTTGGGTGATAATTTTAAAATTTTTAATCGAGGATAAATTTTTTTATTTATGCCGCTGCGAGCCAAAACTTCATTTAAAAAATTAACAAGCAGAATGTTTATTTCCGGCGCTTCAATAAAAATTTTTTCATACTCTCCCGGTCTTTTTTTAAATTTCTCATATTGAGAATAAAGAATAGCGGCTAAAGCCAGGGCGGCATTTTGAAAAAGTTCTTCTAAGCTATGTCCGGTTATTTTAACCCGCATATCCGCTATATGTTCTAAAATTTTAAATGACGGCATTTTTGTTAAGAATTTTTTTCACGACCTCATATTCATTCCAAGGAATTTTTACTCCGTTTTTTAAATGCAGATAAGGCTCACTGCCTTTACCGGTAATAATAACAACATCGTTTTCTTTAGCCAAAGAAATTGCTTTTTCAATCGCTTTTTGCCGATCTAAAATTTTCCAATAATTTTCAAAAAGTTTAAAAGAATTGGACATTGATAAAAAACCTTTTTCAATATCTTCTAAAATAGAGTTGGGATCTTCATCATAAGGATCTTCATTGGTTAAAATAATTTTTTGACAATAAGAGCCAGCGATTTTTCCCATTACTGGTCTTTTCCATTTATCGCGGCCCCCACCGGCTGAACCTAAAACGCAGATAAGTTGAGAATACCCCATTTTTTTTAAATTCTGATAAACCTTTTCTAAAGAATCAGGAGTATGGGCGTAATCAATCATTATGCCAAAAGGCTTTTTTTGAACAAAATCAAACCGGCCCTGGAGAGGTAAAAATTTTTCAAGGGCTTGAAGAATATCTCTTTCATTAATGCCCTGAGATTGCGCTACCGCCACCGCCGCAGCGCTATTTTCCAAATTAAAATCAATTTTTAGCCATGGATTTTTTAATTTTTGAAAAAGACGACTTTTTTTAAATTCCTCAGCACTAAAAAGAAAAAGCCGACTATCTTTTCGTTTCAAGGAAATGTTTTTAAAATACGAAGCAAAAGGATCACTCTGGTTAATAAAAAAATAAATTGGCGATTTTAAAGAATGATTGACAAAGCGAAAAAAATCGCCTTTGGCTTTTTGATAAGCTTTAAAAGAACCATGCGCTTCCAAATGTTCAGGTCTTAAATTTAAAAAAAGCGCGCCATCCCATTGAATAAAACGATGACGATAAGCTTTGATACCCTCAGAAGTAACCTCAATTAAAGCATATTGACAATGAGCTTTGACTGCTTGAGAAAAAAAACGTTGAAGGCTAAATCGACCAGGCATTGTATTGCCGCTTAAGTTTGGCTCGCTAAAACTATTAATTTTTCGTCTGAGAGAAGAAAAAAGCGCTGTTTTTTTACCCGCTTTCTCTAAAATAGCGTTAATCAGTTCTAAAGTGGTGGATTTTCCTTTTGTGCCCGTAACGCCAATAACGATTAATTTTTTAGAAGGAGAAAAATAAATCAGATTTCCCAAAAAAGCCAAAAAAAAATGATAAAAAGGCGATAAAAAACGATAAAAAGAATGAGGAATAATTTTTTTTAAAAAATGAAGAATTTTTTCCAACATAAAATTAAAGAGACGAACGGCCAAGAATTTTTAAACAAGCCCGGAGACGTTCCTCTAAACTTTGATTTTTAAAAGAAAGACTTTCTAAAACTTTTTTTACTTCTTTTTTTTGATAACCTAAACCCACCAAAATCTCTTCTAGCTGGTTATTTAAATTAAAATCGCGGCTTAAGAAAGCGGCGGAAAGTTTAATTTTATTTTTCAGTTCTAAAATAATCCGTTCCGCTGTTTTTTGACTAATGCCTGAAATTTTTTTAAGAAAATCCGCTTGACCCTCAATAATCGCTGCCATTATGTTTTCCACTGGTTCTTTTTCTAAAATCGTTAAAGCTGTTTTTGGGCCAACGCCACTAACGCTATTAAGCATTTCAAAAAGTTTTAATTCTTCCTCTTTTAAAAATCCATAAAGTTCAAAGTGATCTTGTCGAAAATAAAGAAAACAGAAAAACAAAACTGGTTTTTTTGATGGTTTTAATTTCGTTAAATTCCTCTCAGAAGTAAAAATCTTTAATCCCAAACCATTTTGTTTTAAAACAACAAAATCATTGCCTTTTTTTACTATTTTACCTTCTAAAAAATAAATCATTATTTATTATTATATTAAAACCAAAAAAAATAGCGAGTGGCTTGCGAAAAATTTTATCTTTGTCATAATATCAATATGCCTTTAACCAAATCAGCCAAAAAAGCCCTGCGCCAAAATCTGAGACGCAGAAAAATTAATCTGATAAGAAAGAAAAAATTAAAAGACACGATTAAACAATATCGCCGGCTTTTAAAAGAAAAAGAAATTGAGAAAGCAGAAAAATACCTACCAAAGGTTTATCAAACGATTGATAAAATCGCTAAAACCAAATTTATTAAAAAAGGAAAGGCTAATCGTTTAAAGTCCAAACTGGCTTCAAAATTAAAAATAATTAAAACCTCTATTTCTCATTTAAAGCCAGAGCCAAAAGAGCCTCAGCCGGTTCCCAATAACCAGACTTAATTAAAAAATCATAATAAGCGAGTTGATTAATTTCTGAGGATGGCGATTTTTGATAAGCCAAAGAATTAAAAATATGGCTGGGCTCTTCTTTGAGAGAAAAAAGAGATTCCAAAATAACTAACCTTTCTCCCAAAGAACGCGCCTGCCAAAATTTTTTACTCCAAAGCCAAAGAGCTGATGAGGAAAGATAAGAAATTAAAGTCTTTAAGTTTTCTAAAGAAATCGGTGAGGGCCATTGAGCCAGCTGGATCTGATCCAAAAGATTAACCGCTAAAAATGATTTATTGTCTATTTGGGAAGCCAAAAAATTTTCCAAATATTTCTGAGCGGCGTCAGAGAATTTTAAAGAGCGATTTTGAATTTCTTTTTTCAGAAAAAGACGCCAGTTTTCTCCACTTAAAATAGGAAAATAAAAATGAAAAGCCGGTTTTTGGATTAAAAATTTAAAATCTTTAGGCAGCTCAAAAATATCATCGGAAATAACAAGAAAATGATAAACGTTTTTTAATTCTTTTTTTAAAACCTCTAACCAGTTTTTTTCTTTTAGTTTAGTGGCTCCTTTAATAAAAACTAATTTAAAATTAGTAAAAATCGATGATTGTTTTAAAAAATCTTTTAATTTTTTCCAATCATTTGGTTCGGTTTCTAAATCAATAAAAAATTGCTCGGCTTGAGGATATTTTTCTTGATAATGTTTCTTTAAACTAAGAAATTTTTGTTGGCGGCGATAAGAATCAAGCCCAAACAAAAAAACAATCATTGTTTTTGACAATAAGGACAAAAATAAGCTGAGCGACCTTGAAGTTTTATTTTTTCAATTAAATGACCGCAGCGAAAACAGGGTTTTTTATTGCGACGATAAACGCGCAGTTTTTGACTATAATGCCCTTCTTGACCAAAAGGATCACGATAATCATCGACTGAACTGCCGCGATAGTAAAGAGCGCTTTTTAAAACTTTTTTAAGAGCAGAATAAAGCTTTTTTTGCTGAAAAATTGATAATTGATAAGCCAAAGAAAGAGGATGAATCTTAGAAAGCCAAAGCATTTCATCAGAATAAATATTGCCAATACCACTAATAATTTTTTGATCCATTAAAACGGTTTTAATTTTTCTTTTTTCTTGGCTAATTAAAGAAGAAAAAACAGAAAAAGTGAAATCCTTGTTTAATGGTTCAACGCCTAAATTTTTTAAATCCGGCAATGATTCCACTTCTTTATTAGATCCCAAAATCACTTTCGCAAACTTTCTTAAATCCGATAAAGCGAGCATTTTATTATTGTTTAAATAAAAAATCAAATGAATATAGTTATTCACCGACTCTTTTAAAGGACCGGGAATAAGAGGAATGACTTTTTGATTTTTTATTTGCCAACGACCGATTAAAAGATGACCGGTTAATTTTTGATGAATTAAAAGCATTTTGTTTTTATCTAAACGGATAAGAATATTTTTCCCCCGGCGATGAATATCTAAAATTTTTAAATTTTTAATTTCTTTTTTAAATTCTAAAAATGGCGGCTTTTTTACTAAACGCGGTGCATCTGACCAAACATCTAAAATCCGAAAGCCGATAATTTGTTTTTTTAAATCATTAACAATGGTTTGAACTTCTGGTAATTCGGGCATAATTTTCTTTTAAAATTTTTTCCAATTCTTTAAAAGAAAGAGAAGTTATTGGTTCTTTAACAATGACTAAAACTTTTTGATTTTTGGAAATTAAAGGATAAAGAATGCTTTTGATTCTTCTTTTTAATAAATGACGCTTACAAGCGGCGGAAACAATTTTTTTGCTCAAAAGAATCAAAAGCGGTTTTTCTTTTTTATGTCTTAAAGAAATTTTTAAAATCAAAGGCGAATTAATCAAGGCGTGAGTCTTTTTCTTTTTTTATAACGTCGACGATTAATTAAGCGTCGCCCGGCTCTTGATCTTTGTCGTTTTAAAAAACCATGAACTCTTTTTCTTTTTTTCTTTTTGGGTTGAAATGTTTGACTCATATTAATATCATAACAAAAAAATCAATTTAGACAAATAGTGTTTTCCACAATCTATCAACAGTTAAAAAACATATCGCCCTTTTTTAAACCCTTGTAAAGATTTAAAATGTTTATATCATAAAAACTGAAAGGTCGAGAAAAAAATAAAAAACTATGGAAAATTATCAAGAACTTTGGAAAGCGGTTTTGGGAGAATTGGAATTACAAATTTCTCGGCCCAATTTTTTAACCTGGCTCAAGCAAAGCCAAATTGTTGATAAAAACGAAAAAGAAAATGTTATTTTTATTGGCTTACCGAATAATTTTGCTCGGGAATGGGTAAAAAATAAATACCATAAAATTATTTTTAACACCTTACACAATTTTGATCCGTCTCTGAAAGCCATTGAATATGTTGTTTTTAACTCGGAAAAAAATTCTTTTGCTTCTTTAGTCAGTTCAGAAAAAAAATCAAAAACTGCAACCCCCCTTTCTCCTTCAAAGGCGCCGTTTTCTCTTTTAGATCTAAAAATTGACCCTAAAACCAATCTTAATCCTCGTTATACCTTTAGCTCTTTTGTTGTCGGTTCTTCAAATGAATTGGCTTATGCTGCCGCGATGGCGATTGTCAAAGAAATTGGTCAAAAATATAATCCCTTCTTTGTTTATGGCGGCGTAGGATTAGGCAAAACTCATCTTCTTCAAGCCACGGGCAATGAAATTAAAAAAAATTATCAAAATAAAGTTAGTGTTTTCTACACCACCTCAGAAAAATTTGTTAATGATGTTGTTTGGGCAATTCGCAATAAACAAATGGATGATATTAAAAAGAAATATCGCAATGTTGATGTTTTAATTATTGATGACATTCAATTTATTGGTGGCAAAGAAAGAAGTGAAGAAGAATTTTTCCACACTTTTAATGTTTTATACGAAAACAATAAACAAATCATTATTTCCTCTGATCGGCCGCCTAGTGCTATTCCCACTTTAACCGAAAGATTGCGTTCCCGATTTGAAGGTGGAATGATTGCTGATATTACCTATCCCGATTATGAGATGAGATTGGCAATTTTAAAAAACAAAATCCAGGAAAGAGGTGTTTTTTTGGAAGAAAAAATATTAGAACAAATCGCTTTAAAGATTCAAAAAAATATTAGGGAATTAGAAGGTGTTCTTAATAAAGTAATATTTTATCAAGAATATAAAAAGGAAAGAATTGATAATCAAAAATTAGAAGAAATTCTTAGTGAGATAAGCGAAACCGCTTCAAAAAATATCACTATCAATGATATTATAAAAGCAGTGGCTAATTTTTATGATGTCGCTGTTAATGAAATTATTGAACGTAGTCGCCGGCAAGCAGTGGTTGAACCGCGACAAGTAGCAATGTATCTTTTAAGAGACATTTTAAATCTTTCTTATCCCCATATTGGCGAAAAAATTGGCAAACGCGATCACACCACCGCTATTCATGCTTATGAAAAAATTAGTCGCGATATAAACCGCAATGCCGCTTTTAATCAAAAAATTATGATGATTAAGGAAAAAATATTTAAAAATTCTTAAATTGTTAATAAAAAGAAGATAATTTTTAAAAAATTAAATTTTTCTATTTTTATCAACAAGTTGTAAAATGGTTATAATAAACAAAAAAATAAATAAAATAATAAAATCGTTTAAAAATATGAATACCCACTTATAAAGAGTTTCTATAACTAAAATGAAATTAATAATATTAAAAAACAATTTTATAGAAGGACTAACTGCTTTAGAAAGGGCGGTTAAAGAAGATAGCACTTTGCCTATTTTAAAAAACTTTTTTATTGGCGTAGAAAACAATAGAATTATTTTAATTGCTACTAATTTAGAAATAGCCATAAAATATTTTTTACCTGGAAAAATTATTGAACCTGGCGAAACAACTCTTCCTTTTTCTTTAACCAATAATATTGTCAAAAATCTTATTAGTGAAAGGATTGATTTAGAAACAAAAGAGAAAAAAATTTTAATCAAAACCGATAACTATGAAGCTTTGATTTCAACCAATAGCCCAGAAGAATTTCCTTTAATTCCTAAAATTACTAATCAAAATAATTTTTTGAAATTTAAATTAACTGATTTTAAAGAAAGTCTTAATAAAGTTTTAGTCGCTGGGTCTTTTTCTAATATTCGTCAAGAAATTAACGGTGTTTTTTTTCATTTAGAAGAAGATGTTTTAAAATTAGTCGCTACCGATAGTTTCCGCTTAGCCGAAAAAACTTATCAAAAAGAACAATTTGAAACTAATTTTAAAAAATTAAGCTTTATTTTGCCGTTAAAAACCGCTCAAGAAATTTTAAGAATTCCGGATGGCGAAGAAATCAATATTTTTGTTGATGCTCATCAAATTCTTTTCCGTTCTGAAAATGAAGAAATCATCTCCCGTTTAATTGACGGTCAATTTCCTGATTATCAAGCTGTTGTTCCTAAAGAATTTGAAACGCAGTTAAAAATTAATCGGGAAGAATTGATAAAAGCTATAAAATTAACCAGTGCTTTTTCCGGTGGTTTGGGTGATATTTCTTTAAAAATTACTGACAATAAAAAATTTTTAACCCTTACCGCTCAAAGCGAACAATTGGGAGAAAATCGTTATTTAATTCCTATAAAAATAAATGGTCAGCCTTTTTCTTTAATTTTAAATTGGCGTTATCTTATTGATGGTTTAAAAATTTATCAAAGCGAAGAAGTAGAAATAGGAATTAATAAAAATGATAAACCATTAATGATTAAATCTCCCAATGATCCATTTTTGTTTTATATTTTAATGCCTTTAAAGGGTTAAAAACTATTTGAAAAAAACAATCATTGAAACCTTAGCCACCTCATTTGTTTGATCAGTGGCTTTTAATTCAATTAATCCCTGAGGTGGCGGTGAAGAAAAACTAATTTGGTAAGAATAGCGGAAAGAATTTCCTTTAAGAGGTCGGGAGTCTAAAAGTTGATGATTCCAATAGAGCTCTAAATTTTTTAAGGGATAAGGACCACGAATTTCTGCTTTAATATTTAAAGGAGAAGAAACAAAGTCGCCGTTTTGAGGCTGGACATTTAAAAAACTTAATCGATTGAAAAAAGAAGGAGTAGGGGGAGAGGGTGATTTTTTTGGGAAAAAGCGAGAAAAATTTTCTTGAGCCCAAACACTAACTGCTTTTTCCCAATTAAAAAATTGAGGATCGTTTTCTGGATGAGAAGGAAAATCGCCTAAAGGATTATTTTTATCAACATAAAACAGAATAGAATGAATTTGAGAAACTGTTTTGTTATCAATAATTGTTTTATAAATAAATTGTCCATTAAGCATTGGTTTTAAAACCGGATTTAAAGGTTCTGGTTTCTCAAACAATTCCTTTGGATAATATTTCAAAGCTTCTTTTAGAAAAGCACTCCAAATAGGAACAGCGGCTAAAATGCTGCCGCCATGTCGAATGAGAGGTGAATTATCATTATTTCCTGCCCAGACGCCAACAACTAAAAAAGGAGAATAACCAAAAGCCCAAGCATCGTGATAATCTTCGCTTGTTCCGGTTTTTAAAGCCACATCATAATCCGGAAAAAAAGTAAGGTCTAAACTATTTTGAAAAAGAGGAGCGCGCAAATCTTTGTCTTTAAGAATTTGGTTAATTAATCTAATAGGCTGAGGATCAAAAACTCTTGTTTGTTGATTTTGATATTTTTCTAACACTTTTCCTTGATTGTCTTCTACTTTTAAAATAAAACTTTGTTCATGATAAATGCCATCTTGGCTTAAAACGCTATACGCTTTAACCAAATCAATTAATTTTACTGCTCCTCCTCCTAAAACCAAAGAAAGACCGTATTGATTTTTACCTTGAGAAAGAGTAGTGATGCCAAAGCGATGAAGAAGAGAAATAACATTGTCAACGCCGACTAAGTAAAGAACTTTTACTGCCGGGACATTGATTGATTGCGCCAAAGCTTCCTCAAAAGAAACAGGACCGCGAAATTTATTGTCAAAATTTGAAGGCGCATAACTTTTGTTAGGATCACCAGTTGTATCAAATTCTGTTGGTAGGTCAAAAATTTGGGTTTGCACCGGATAACCTTTTTGAAAAGCTAATAAATAAACAAAAGGCTTTAAAGCTGAACCAGGTTGACGTAAAGCTTGAGTCGCGGCATTAAAATTGCCTTCATTTTTGATATCAAAATAATCTTTAGAACCCACCAAGGCTAATATTTGACCAGTTTTTGGATCTTCAGCAACCAAAGCCGCATTTTTCCCTTGATAAAGTTCGGTGTTTCTTTCTGCTCCTTCTTTCACCACTCTTTCAGCTATTTGCTGGAGTCGCCAATCTAAACTGGTAATGACTTTTAAGCCGCCGCGTTCCACTAAATCTTCGCCATAACGATTAATTAAATAATCCTTAACCATTAAAACAAAATGAGGGGCTTTTATCATTCCGGCTGAGGGCGGAAAAATTTTAATTTTTTCTTTTTTCGCTTCTTCGCTGGTTTTTTCGTCAATGTATTTTAAATCAACCAATCGGGAAAGAATATAATTTTTCCTTTGTTCTAATTCTTTTAAATGATTGCCCCACGGCGAAAAATAACTAGGGGCTTTTGGTAAACTCGCTAAAAGGGCCGCCTCAGCTAAAGTCAAATCTTTCGCTGATTTATGAAAATAATTTTGAGCCGCTGATTCAATGCCATAAATATTAGAACCATAAGGAATTTGATTAAGATAAAATTCTAAAATTTGGTCTTTGGAATAAAGCGATTCTAAACGAATGGCTAAAATCAGTTCTTTGATTTTTCGGCTTAAAGTTTTTTCCGGCGTTAAAAAAATATTTTTCGCTAATTGTTGAGTAATGGTTGAACCGCCTTGAACAATATGGCCTTCTTTTAGATTAGTCCAAAGGGCGCGGATAATTGTTTTGAAGTCAAAAGCCGGATGATGATAAAAATCAGCATCTTCAATAGCCAAAGTGGTTTCAATAACTGTTTTGGGAATATCGGAAAATTTAATAACTGTTCTTTTTTCTTGACCATGAATTTCGTAAAGAAGAACAGTTCCGGTGCGGTCATAAATTTTTGTTGATTGGGCTAAACGATAGTTATCAAATTCTTGAGGTAACGGCAGGCTTTTAATAAGAAAAGAAAAATAAACTACGCCCAAAGCCACTAAAGCGAGGATAAAAATTAAAATCCAACCAAAAGCCTTTTTCATTATGAAAATTTTTTGTTAAAGACTAAATTTCTTCCTCAAAATAAGGTTCTTCAAAAGATGGTTCATCTTCTTCTTTCTCTTCCTCCTCTTTAAAAATTTCTTCTTTTTCTTCTAATTCCTCTTCTAAAAATTTTTCTTCTTGATTTTTCATGGCTTTAAGAAATGAAAACGACCTTTTTCAGTGAAAGTATTTTATTTTATTAAACTATTTAAGTCAATGTTTTTAAATGCCGCACAAATGGCAATGGCTAAAGCATCACTGACATCGTCAATTTTTGGTATCTCTTCTTTTTTTAAATGGAGGAAAAAACCAACCATTTTTGCCACTCCTTTTTTATCGGTTTGGCCATAACCGCTTATCGTTTTTTTGATTTCTGAAGGGGTCATTTCAATAAAAGGAATTTGTTTTTCTAAAATAGCCGTCAAAAGAACTCCTAATGATTGAGCAATGGCTAAACCCGTTTTTTTATTTTTGACGAAATAAATTTTTTCTAAACCAACAAGATTGGGTTTTGTTTCTTTTAATAGTTTTTTAAAAGCCTTTTCAATAGCTAAAAGTCTTTGGTTTAAAGGTTGGCTGGGGAAATTAAGTAAACCGCTTTTTAAATAAATTAATTGATTTTTTTCTTTTAAAATAACGCCATAACCCAATCGGACAGTGCCGGGGTCAATGCCTAAAATAACCATTAATCAATAGAAGCATTGGTAAAGACCTTAAAAACATCCGGATGGTTTTCTAAAATTTCTATAAGATCTTGAAGTCTTTTTTTCTCTTCTTCGTTAAGAGGTTGAAAAAATTTTGGCTGCCATTCTGTTTGATTTTGGTTAAATTCAAAACACCAACGCACGCTTCCACTCTCTGCCCATTTTGCTCCATTTTCTTTTAAAAGATGTTTAATTTCATTAATGGTTCGAAAACGGTTGTTAGAAATAGCCGAAATTAAAATGGCTACCCCTCCGGGACCATAAGCTTCAAGGATTAAATCTTCTAAATTTTTATGATCGGCTTCTGTCCTTTTTATGGCTCGTTCAATTTTTTCTTGAGGGACATGATATTTTTGAGCCTGCAAAATAGCTGCCCGCAGACGAGGATTAAATTGGGGATTTGGTTCGTTAACGCTAAAAGCCGCCACCGCTTTCAAAAGTTTAGAAAACATCTCACCTCTTTTTTGATCCTCGGCTTTCTTTTTAATTTTTATTTGTTTCCAATGACTATGACCAGCCATATTCTTCTTCTTGAATAGTTTCTCTTGTGGGAATTAAACTGAAATCCAAAGGAAGGGTGAAATAAACAGTCGTGCCGCGATTTAGAGCTGATTCAATGCCAATTTGACCGCCATGGCGCTCAATAATATTTTTGCTAATATAAAGGCCTAAACCGCTGCCATTGGGATTGACTTGAGAAATATTAGAACCGCGGAAAAATTTTTGGAAAATGTTTTTTAATTCTTTGGGATCAATGCCAATACCTGTATCTTTGACCGTAATTTTTACAAAAGGTTGATTTTCCATTTTTTGAATGCTTAAAATAACGCGGCCGTTTTCGCTATTATATTTTATCGCATTATCAATAATATTAGCCAGCGCCATTCCTAATTTTTGTTGGTCAATCTTTACTTTAAAACGAGAATTCGATTTTTCAAAAATCATTTCAATGCCTAAAGATTTAGCCAAAGGCAGCGCTTCTTTTAAAACAATTTCAATAAAATTAACAAGATCTACTTCTTCAAATTGGTAACCAAATCGCCCTTCTTCTATTTGGGAAACATTTAATAAATCATTAACGATTTTTAAAGCTCTTTGACTAGCGTTCAAGCCTTCATTAATAAATTCCTTGGCTTCGGGTTTTTCAAAGGTGTTATTAAGATTTTCAAACGTCCAATGAATGGCTGTTAAAGGCGTGCGTAATTGATGAGCGGCAACGCTAACAAACTCATTTTTCGAGCGCAGAATAGCTTTTTCTCTGGTTTGATTATGAACAATTTTAATAAAATTTAAAACCTGACCATTTTTATCAACGATGCGATTCAAAAAAGTTTTTAATTCTAAAGGTGGATTTTCAAAATTTAAAATGGCAATTTGGGGCCAGGCATTGGTTTCAGAGATTTGTTTTAAACTCGGGGCTAAGGAAGGAAAAATAGTTTGAATCAGCAGCCGAAAACGTTCATTTTTTAAAAGATCGGGCTCTAATTTTTTTGCCAAAACCTCTTCAGCTTTTAGTTGAAAAATTTTTTCTGCCGCCGGATTAAAATTTTTGACATAAAAATCTGGATCATAAACAATAATGCCGTCGGGAAAATCTTTAATAATAGTTTCAAACATTTGATTGGGTTCTTTTGGCTCCTTTGTTGGTTTAAAATGATAGCTAAAAAACAAAATAACCAAAAGAATTAAAATAAAAAGATTCGGATAAAGCCAAAAAGAATTGAAAAAAAGAATATTTATAACAATAAGTATCGCTACGAGCCCGAGAAAAAAAACTGGAAAAAGTGATGAAAAATTAAAAGTTTTTTGATTCTTTTTCATTGATTGAAAACATTTCTCCCCAATTTTTGCCTTGTTTAACTTCTACTTTTAAAGCGACAGACAAGGGGAAAATTTTTTCCATTGTCTCTTTAATAAAAGGGATAGCCTCTTTAAGCATATCGTTTTTGATTTCAAAAAGCAATTCATCGTGAAGAGATAAAATCATTGTGACTTTTTGACTCCATTTTTTTCTTTGAATGGCTTGAAAAATTTTTACCATACTCATTTTTAAAATATCCGCCCCCAAACTTTGAATCGGCATATTGATTGCCGCTCTTTCAACTTCCGCTTGAAGACGGGGGTGAAGAGAAATGATATCTAAAAACCAACGCCGGCGACCCAAAAGGTTTTTCACATAACCAAAAGTTCTGGCTTCGGCTTTAACTTTTTCTTGCCAAATTTTGATTTTTGGAAATTCCAAAAAATATTCCTCAATAAATTTTCTGGCTTCGGCTTCGGTAATGCCGGCAGTGGTCGCTAATGAATAAGGTCCCATACCATAAATAATGCCGAAATTGAAAATTTTTCCCAATCTTCTTAAAGAAGGAGTAATTTGCTCCGGTTTTAAATGAAGAATTCTTGAGGCGGTTATTTGATGGATATCTTGATTTTTTAAAAAAGCCTCTTTTAATTTTTCATCTCCAGTTAATTCAGCGAGAAGTCGTAACTCCAGCTGGGCATAGTCAAAAGAAACAAAACGCCAACCTTTTTTCGGTTCAAATGTTTGGCGAAGAGCCTTTGCCCACTCGGATTCCTGAGGAATATTTTGGAGATTGGGTTTTTCCGAACTCAAGCGACCAGTGGAGGTATTTGTTTGAAGAAAATGGCTATGGAGTCGGTTGTTTTTATCTAACCGTTTTAAAATCGGTTCGACATAGGTATTTTTTATTTTTGTTGCTTCGCGGTATTTTAAAATTAAATCCACTAAATGATATTCGTTTCTTAAAGGATTAAGAATAACTTCAGCAGTTGAAAAAAAACCGCTGGCTGTTTTTTTGCTTTTTGGAAATTGAATGTTTAATTTTTCATATAATAGCTGGCTTAATTGCTTGGCAGAATTAATGTTAAAAACAACGCCGGCTTCTTGATAAATTTTTAAAGCCAATAATTTAGTTTCTTTTTTCAGTTTCTGCTCCAACGCTTTTAATTTTGTTTTGTTAATTTTTATTCCCTCGTTTTCCATTTGAAAAAGAACCCAAACAAGAGGCATCTCGATTTTTTGAAAAATATAGGTTAAGCCGTAATTTTTAAGTTTTTGATCAAAGAAATAATAAAGCTCTTTAATTATTAAATCCTTTTCATTTTCTAAAAAATCTTTTTGAAGAAAACGTTTAGAAAGAAGATGGAGGTCGTTATTTTTTTGGCTGGAATCAATGAGCCAGGCAGCGATTTTTAAATCAAAAATCGGTTCTTTTACTTCTATTTGTTTTTGCTTAAGTTCTTTTAAAAGATGAGCCCAATCAAAAGCGACTTTTAAAACTTTTTGTTGAAGGAGATGTTTTAAATTAAAAGCCTTTTCACTATCAGGAATAATAATTATTTTTTGATTGGATTTTTTTGTTTCTTGGGTTAATGTTTCTTCTTTCGGCTTTTTAAAAGAAGAAGATAAAGGAGCCAAAGGTTTATCAATAATTCTTTTAATAAGACTTTGGAATCCTAAAAGGCCAAAATATTTTATCAGCGGTGGCATGGATAAACCGGGCCACAAAAGATCAGAAAGATTAATTTCTAAAGGTACATTATCAAAAAGAATAGACAATTTTTTGGCTAAAAAAGCTTTGTCTTTTTGAGAAAGAATTTTTTGACCCAAGGATTCTTGGGGATTTATTTTAGCAAAAAGATTTTCTAAATTTTTATATTGTTTAATAAGCTTTAAAGCGGTTTTAGGTCCAATGCCTTTAACGCCCTTAATATTGTCTGAAGGATCACCAACTAAGGCTTTGTAATCATTTAAAGCCGATGGTTTTAAGCCAAAACGTTCTTCTACTGCTTTCTCATTATAAATAAATGTTTCACTTACTCCTTTTTTTAAAAATTGCACTATGACTTTATCGTTTTCAACTAATTGTAAAGTATCCAAATCGCCGGTCAGAATAATAATTTTTAAATCAGGTTCTTTTTTGAATTTTTTGACTAAACTGGCAATAATATCGTCAGCCTCAAAACCTGCCGCCTCAAATGTTTTGATATTAAATTTTTCAAAGAGTTCATGGGCTTTGATAATTTGACTCACTAAACTTTCCGCAGCCACTGGTCGATTTGCCTTGTAGGATTTTAAAATTTTTTTGCGAAAAGTTTCTTCGGGTCTGTCAAAAGCCGCCGCCACGTAGATAGGTTTTTGTTCTCTAAGAATTTTTATTAAAATGGCGGCTAAGCCATAAAGGGCATTAACCACTTCTCCTTGGCTTGAGGTTAAGGGAGGCAAAGCGTGAAAAGCGCGATGAATTAAAGCATTGGCGTCAATAAGAAGAAGGGACTTCAGCGATTTATTTTGTTCTAATGGTAATAATTCGTTCATTGATTTTTTTGCTATGGTTAAAATGTATCCAAATGATATTTTTGCTGGGCCATTTTTTAATTTTTTCGGGCCATTCAATTAAAATAATATTTTGAGGATTTTTAGTAATTTTTTCAAAACCTAAAATTTTTAAATCTTTTTTTGGATTTAAGCGATAAAAATCAAAATGATAGAGATATTTTTTAAAAGAGCGAGAAAAAAATTTTTTCATTAATAAAAAAGTAGGGCTAGTGATTTTTCTTTTGATGCCAAAACTTTTTATTAAGCCAGCCGCAAAGGTTGTTTTTCCGCTTCCCAACTTTCCTTTGAGTCCTAAAATCAGAGCTTGTTTTTTGGGTAATTTTTCTAAAATCGCTTGGCCAAAAATTTTGCCTATTTTAGTGGTTAAAAGCGGAGAAGAACTTTTTAATTTTATCTCCATTAGATTAAAGAAAAACGGTTAATTTTTAAATGTTTATAAGCTAAAGGTGTGGCTAAACGACCCAAAGATGTTCTTTTAATCATTCCCAAACTTATCAAAAATGGTTCATAAACGCTTTCAATGGTTTCTGCTTCTTCATTAAGAGCGGCGGCTAAGGTTTTTAAACCAACGGGTCCGCCATTAAATTTTTTAATCAGTGTTTCTAATAAGCGGCGATCAATTTTTTCTAATCCTAATTCATCAATTTCTAACATTTTCAATGTTTCTTCAACGACTTTTTCATCAATTAATTTTTTGTTGTTGACTTCAACATAATCGCGGCAGCGTTTTAAAAGTCGATTAGCCACCCGCGGCGTAAAACGTGACGCCTGAGCTAATTTTTTAACTGCTTTTTCGGTAATTTCTGTTTTAAGGATTTCAGCGGAGCGTTTAATAATTTTTTCTAAATCTGACACTTTATAATAATCAAGTTTAAAAATGCCGCCGAAACGAGAACGTAAAGGCGCGGAAAGAAGATTAACTTTAGTGGTGGCCGCGATTAAAGTAAAAGGCGCCAAATCCAAAGAGATGCTTCGACTGGAAATGCCTTTGCCAACAACAAGATGCAGTTTTCTGACTTCTAAGGCGGGGTAAAGAATTTCTTCAATGGCTTTATTCAAACGATGAGCTTCGTCAATAAAAAGAATTTCAAATGGTTCTAAATTGCTTAAAATCGCTGCCAAGTCTCCGATTTTTTCAAGAGCCGGTCCAGTGGTGGTTTTAATATTAGCTTGCATTTCTCTGGCAATAAGATAAGCTAAAGTCGTTTTTCCCAAGCCTGCTTGGCCATAAAGCAATAAATGATCGCAAGTTTCGTGTCTTTTTTTTGCTGCTTCAATCATTAAACGCAAATTTTTTTTAACATTTTCTTGGCCAACATATTCTTCCCATCGCTGCGGTCTTAGCATTGATTCTAAATTTTGATCCTCAATAACGTTCATAATTAATTGCTATTGACAAATGTAATTAAATATGCTAAACTCCTAAAGGAAAATGAAAAAAAGAATTTTATCATTTTACTTTTTCATTATAAATAAAAACTGGCTTTAATTAAAGACCTGGGGGTAAGGGATGAATTTTTGCTTAGGAAGGTTTGGCTTTGGCTGGACCTCTCCCAGAAATCATCCTTTATTGAATCTTAGATTTTTAAGCCTCCTTGGCTTGCCCCCAGATTTTTGCTTAAAGCCATTCAATGGGTCCGGTTAATCTTTCCACTTCTGCTAAAGAGGTGATGCCTTCTAAGACTTTTATTAGTCCATCTTGTTGCATTGTCACCATTCCTTGTTTTTTGGCTGTTTCTTTAAGTTCAATTTCAGTTGGATTTTGATAAATTAATTTTTCCATTGTTTGGTCAATAACAAAAAGTTCAAAAATTGAAATTCGGCCTCGATATCCTAATCCCCCGCATTTGTCGCAACCTTGCGGTTCATAAATTTTAAAATCTTTTAATGGTTCTTTTTCTACTCGCGATGGCAGATGGCTAATGAAATTTTTAATTTTTTCGTTTAATTCTCGATCAATAGTTTTTTCTTTTTTACAAAAAGGACAAAGTCGGCGGACTAAACGTTGAGCAATAACTAAGCTTAAAGCCGGACCAAGAATTTGGGTTTTAATGCCCAAATCCATTAACCGCGGCACGGCGCCAACCGCGTCATTAGTATGAAGAGTGGAAAAAACCATATGGCCGGTTAAAGAAGCGTTTAAAGCAATTTCCGCGGTTTCTTTGTCTCTAATTTCACCGACTAAAACAACATTAGGGTCTTGGCGGAGAATAGATCTTAAGCCACTGGCAAAAGTATAACCCGCTTCAGGATTAACTTGGGTTTGGGAAATGCCTGGCAAATGATATTCAATTGGGTCTTCAATAGTAATGATTTTAATCTCTGGTCTAAAAATAAATCTCAAAAAAGCATAAAGCGTGGTAGTTTTGCCTGAACCGGTTGGTCCGGTGTTTAAGATAAGGCCATTGGGTTTTTTAATTTCTTTTTTGATAATTTCTAAATCATCAGCGCGCCAGCCCAATTCTTCTAAATTAACTTTTAAAGCCGCTGGGTCAAGAATTCTTAAAACTACCGTTTCTCCCCATTCTGAAGGAATAACCGAGGTGCGGATTTCAATGTCTCGATCCGGAAGTTTAATGGTAAAACGGCCATCTTGGGGTTGGTCCATAATATTAAGTTTTAGACCAGAAAGAAGTTTTATTCGATTAATTAAAGAACGATAAGTTTTTGTTGAAAAATTTTCATAAGTGTTATGAAGTAAACCATCGATTCTTAATCGCAAAATACCTTTTTCTTCAGTTGGTTCAAAATGAATATCTGAAGCTTTTAAAGAAAGGGCGCCGGCTAAAATAATTTCTAAAATTTTTGAAGTCAATTGGGTTTTTGCTTCTTCCAAATTTTCTTTTAAACTCTGAATGGTTTTAATGCTTTCTTGAAGAATTTTTAATTTTTGAGGATCAATTTCAACCGCGCCGCTGATTTCTTTCCCCTCTTCAGCCATATATTGATAAAAATGCCAGATGTTTTTTAAAGAACTAAGAGAAACAATCGCTAAATGAATTTCATAATTTTTTTTAAGCGTTTCAATCAGTTCTTTGGTTTGAGAATTTAAAGGGTCAAAAACTGCTAAGACCAATTTATTTTTTAATTTTTGAATAGCCGCTACTAAATTCTTTTTCGCCGTTTCTTCATCAATCACCGCTAAAGCTTTCATTTCAATAGGCACTTTTGAACTTTGAGGATTTAAATAAGGCAGGTTCAATTTTTGCGCTCGGCGTTGAGCGTCTCTTTCTTCGGCTTCGCGTCGCTGTTTTAAAAGCTCTTCTTGTAAACTAAAGTCAGTCATTGATTTAAAAATAGCGATTTTTTTTCTTATTGGCAAGCCCTAAAAGTTTCTTTTTTCTTTTTTATTTGCTAGACTGAAATAAATAGATAGTTGAAAAATTTTTTTTGGAGGTCAAAATGAACATTCTTTTTCTTTTTTTCCTGGCTTGCTTTTTCATCGGGCTTTACTTTTTGGTTTTGTTGTTAATAGGTCACAAAAAGTGAAGCTTATGTTTTTCTCCGTTGTTGGTTTCTAACAGCGGAGTTTTTATTTCAATAATTTACTATTATAAATTACGATCGTAATTTATAATAGTAAATTGCAATAGATTTGTAAAAAGAGTCGTTTTAGCCATCGTTAATTTTTTCTCCGCTGTTTTTAACAGCGGAGTTTTTTAATGCAAACAATTTTTTCTATTATTTCTGCCTCTTGACTTTTATTTATTGGTTTGGTATAATGGAGTTATAAGAAACTTGAAAACTTTGTAAAGGAGGTCGTCATGAAAGCGTTTGTTCTGCTAATTGGCGTGTTAACCCTTGCTCTTGCTCTGGCTGGCTGCTATGCCAGCCTGGAGGTGACTCCTAGTAGGTATGGCTATTACTATTACTACGACGGTGTTGTTTATGAGGTCGGCACCTACCCCGCTTATGAGGGGTGGCAGGCAGTAAATGGTCACCTGTTTTACTACGGCTGGCCAGTAGGGCACGTCGGTTATAGTTATAACCATCACTTTTTTTATGATCCTCCGGTCCATAGTCAGAGCCGCCAATATCGGGATTCCGGCACCCGGCGAGATGCTGGGAACCGGGATGGCGGGAACCGGACGCGCTCTACTAGAAGCAGCCATCGTTAATTTTTTTCTAATTTTTTTCTCCGCTGTTTGAGTTTTCAGCAGCGGAGTTTTTTTATTTTTTGCTCTACTTTGATTGATTTAAAATAATTTTTAGATAAAGAGAAATAAAAAATTATAAACAAGAGTTACTTGGCTTTTTTAAAATAAATCGTTAAAATTAAAAAATGGCTTATTTTTACCAGACCTATATTTATCAACCAATTTTACAAGCTTTAATTTTTATTTATCATCATTTGGCTTTTAATGATTTGGGCTTGGCAATTATTATTTTAACAGTTTTTATAAGAATCATTCTTTTGCCGTTTTTTTATAAAAGCGCCAAAGACCAAGCCATTCTTCAAAAACTTTCTCCGCAAATTAAAAAAATTCAAACTGATCATAAAGAAAATAAACAGAAACAAGCGCAAGCTTTAATGGCTCTTTATCAAACTCATCGCATTAATCCTTTTTCCAGTATCTTGCTTTTGATTATTCAATTGCCTATTATTATTGCACTTTATCAGGTTTTTTTAAAAGGTTTGTCTAAAGAAATTTTCCAATCGCCGACATTTTTGGGATTTATTGATTTGGGTCATTCAAATATCTGGATGGCGACATTAGCGGCTTTGGCTCAGTTTTTTTATGGTCGGGTGGCAATGGCTCTTCAGCCAAAAAATTCTTTGGCGGAAAAGCCGCAAAATTCTTTAAACCAAAAGATTTTTTCGAAATCTAATTTTAATCCTCAAGAAATGATGGCAAAAACAATGAATACTCTTGCTCCTTTTTTAACGCTTTTTATTTTAATTCCTTTGCCGGCGGCTGTTGGTTTATACTGGGGTGTTTCAACGATTTTTTCTTTTGTCCAACAACTGATTGTCAATAAAAAAATTGGTCGGCAATTTAAAGAAAAAATTTAAAAATGGAAAATCTTTTATCAAAAATTAAAACATTGTTTGATTTGATGGGCGCTCCAAAAGCGGAAATTTCTCTTGATGAAGAACATCGTCGGCTTTCTATTTTTGTTGAAGATGAATTGATTAACAAAAAAATTCCCTGGCTTCTGCCCCATTTGGAATTATTGATTAATTTAATGATTAAAAAAGAAAAAGGAGTGGTTAATTTTTCTTTGGATTTAAATCATTATCGCAAAGAACGGGAGAGATTAATTATAGAATTAGCTCGCGCCGCTGCTCATAAAGCAATGATTTCTGGTGAATCAGTTTCTTTGCCGCCAATGAATGCTTATGAAAGACGATTGGTTCATTTAGAAATCGCTACCCATCCTTCGCTTAAAACCGAAAGCGTTGGCCAAGGAAAAGAGCGCCACGTGGTTATAAAACACCTAGAATAAAAACCAAAAATAAAAAACTAAAAACTAAAAACTAATCATTAAAAACCAAAAACCAAAAACCAAAAATTAAAAATACAAACTAAAAACTTAAAAAATTTTTCTTTTACCTTTCATTGTTAAAATACTTGAGGCAAAAATATTGGCAATTTCACCAGTTTCTTTTAAAAGATATTCAAATTCTGATTTTAATTCTTCTGGCAATAAATTGCTGTCTTTTAAAATAGCTAACCAAAATTTTGATTCGTTGGTTGATTTCAGGGCAATGGCGAAATAATTTTGGTAGTCTTTTTTGGAACTAGCTCCTTCAGCTTCAAAATAATTGGCGCCAATTGATGTCCCGCTTCTGGTTGGCTGACTTTTAATCTCGCGAGTTATTGGTTCGTTTGATAATTTAGTTAAAAATTTTAAAAGTCGTATCACATAGCGATAAATTCTGAGCTTAAATTCTCGCTTTAGATTTTTTTTATCAACCATAAATTTTTACGTTTTACGTTTTTGTTTTTCATTTTTGGTTTTTAATTTTTTGTTTTTATTGTCCGGCTAAAGGATATTCATAAAGATAATTGTCATAACGGTTGATGAAATAAAGAGTGCCATCATTTTTAATCTTGACATTAAAAGCATCAATGATAGGAAAGTTTTCTTGACCGCTCAAAAAAATTTGATCTGTTTCACCAGTTTCCAAATCATTTTTAAACAAAGCGTCTAAAGAATAAGTTTTGCGAGTGAAATAATCATCAGGCAAAACAGCGTTTTCCAAACTAAAACTGGAAGGCACAAAACAATAAATTATTTTTGAATAACTGTCGCATTTTTGAGCCAAGGTGGGTGGAAAAAGCGACCATTGATTTTCGCTGGTTATCGCTAAAAGCCGAGAAGGCGAAGAGTATTTGAAAAGATAATTTTTGTCTTCGCTAAAATAAAGCATTAAGCCGTTTTCTGGTCCATAAAGAGTTTTGAAAGATAGAGTTTTTAAATCAAGAGCCCAAACGCGGCTGGGATAAAAAGCCGAAGCTTTTTCAATAATAAGAATTTGATTCGGCGCTTGCCATTTAAGGTCAATATCTTTGAAACGAAAATCTTTAATAAGAATTTTTATTTTTGGCGGCGAACTTTGAAGATCAATAGTAGAAAGACTAATGTTTTGTTGGCTTTTTACAAGACCAACAAGAACTTGATCAGAATCAGTCCAGGTGGCTTTTAATAAATCGTTTGGCAGTGGTTGCCAACTGCGGTCGTTAATATCAAAAATACCCCATTGCGGCGCGCGAGGGTCGCCAAAAGCCATTAAAATTTTTTGACCATTAGCTGAAGGAGAAATAAAATTTGGAGCGGAAAAAGTTTGAGAGGAATAAAGAATATCTTCGCCTTCTTGGGCATTATAAACCTCGCCTTTAAGAGTTAGATAAAAAACATCGTTTGTTTCTGGAGAAAACCAAAAATCAAAAATTGGTTGGTCAGAAATTTTTTGAGGCCGAGCTTCATTTTGTTCAACTGGCGTTTCTGGCGCTTGTTTTGGCGTTTGAATAGCAATTGGTGGGGTGATTTTTTTGGGCCTAGTAATTTGATGCCAAAGCAAATAAATCAAAAGCCCCATTATTAAAATAATGGCTAAAACAATTAAAATTTTAAATATGGGTTTCATAGTTAATAAGTGCAGATCATATAACCTGCTTTATAAATATACTCTACTAGGTCTATACTTTTTCCTGTTGGGAGCTCAACTTCCTTAAATACTTGACAAACAATATCGTTACGATCCTTGTTGTTAAAGAATAGATAATAGTATCCTTTTGTTGTGTCACTTGACCAATTGTAGGATTTGCAGGCTTTTAAAGCTTCTTTAAATGTTCCATAATTTCCTCCTTCGCCTTCAATTTTAATTGTAGCAGTGATACCTGCCCCTGATACTATTGATATCATTCCCGCCAGTGAAGCTACTGGTCCCATAAATAAGAGAGCAGAAGCAGTATTTGAAGGCTTAACTGTTAGTGATGAACGTTTAAAATGAGTGCAGAGGGGTTGGGTAGTTGTTGCTGTTGGTGGCTGGGTTAGAGGATTTACTCCCGTTATTTCTAAATTCACTAAATTGGGGTTAATGGTTTGTAAAATCAAATAAGCGCCTAAAAGAAGAAGCAGTCCCCAAATCGCTGAAAGAATTCTATCTTTAGCATCGCTTTTTTTGTTAGGCGCCGCGCCGGATAAAAGCGTATATTCAACCGCGCCAAAAACAATCATTACCAAAGCAACAATGGCGACAAGCCCCAAACTTAAGCGATAAAGACCTTGCACATACTCAACCAATGATGTTGTTGTCGGCAGGCTGAGACTTATCGCTTCAGCTATCGGAATGGCTAAGCTAAAAAATAATGCCAAGGTTGAAAATAAAATTTTTTTCATTGTTAAAATTAAGGACTAATATAAAAAGTTAAATTTGTTTCTTGGGGCAAAGACCAAAAATTTTTTTTATCTTTAACACCGGCGGTCAGTCTGAAACTATTGTCTGTGTTTGCCCAATTTTTGTCAACGGTTAAAAGAATAGCGTTTTTGCCATTGAATTGTTTTTGAAGCTCAAAATTAATTTTCCAAAAGAAATCAAAATCAGAAAAATTATTGACATCAAAAAAATAAGGAACAATTTGAAGAGCAATTTTATCCTTGTCTTTAAAAGTTTTAATCATTGAGGGATAATCAATAACCACCACCGGTTTAAAAAGATTAATGTTTAAATTGTTTTCATATTGATTTTTTTCTAAATAAACTTCTGTTCTGATAGAATAAGAACTAATTTGAATCGGCGGCATAGAGGGTTGAATTAAAATTTCTTTTAAGCCATTGCCGCGGCTGAACAATTCGCCATTGACATACCAGCGGAATTCGGCTTTTGAAGTGTCTATAATTTTTCCATCTTGAATAAGTTCAGCGGCAACTAAAATCGGGGTAGTGGGCGTGGCTAAAGCTTTTAAAGGATAATTAGCCGGAAAATAATTATTGGCTTCCCAGCTTAAAATTAAATTCGCTGCTGGCAAAGCGTTTTGAGCGTGGCTTTTAAAAGACAATCCCAAAAAAACAATCACCAAAATGGAAATAAAAATTTTTTTCTTCATTCTTCTTGATTTTTTAGACCCTTAGCCATAAGAATTTGTTCTGGATTAGTGGTAATAATTTGGTCTTCAGTATAAGAAGCAATGATTTTAATCGCCGCTCTTTTTAAACCAGCAAAAAATAATCCTTCACCTACCCCCGCTTCTAAAAGTAAAGCTTTTTCGCCTTCGGTTAAATCAAAGGTTTTAGCCACAATATCAATGTTTGCCGGCGCTTGCTTTAAAAGCAATTGAATAGTGGAGTTGTTAATAATCGGTCGACCATAATCGGAGTTAAGAAAATCACTAACATCCTGAGTAATGGTTGTGACTCCCAAATAATATTTTCGGCAGCGCTTGACCAAGCTAAAGAGAAAAGCGGCACTATCTTTATATTTCATCATCCACCACGCTTCGTCAATAATGAGCAATCGACGTTTTAATTTGGCGCGAATAAGATTCCAGATAAAGTTTAAAATAATATACATCGCAATCGGTCGGAGCTCAGCTTCTAAATCTCTAATCGAAAAAACAATAAGCCGATTTTTAATGTCAATGTTGGTTGGTTGATTGGTAAAGCCAGCATAAGAACCATGAGTGAACTTGTCCAAGCGTTGAGCTAAAGAACGACCACCCTCAGTGCTTTGAAGAATGGTTTGAAAATCTTCCAAAAGAGGTGCTTTTAATTCTGGTGAAGCGAAATTTTCCGGTGTAATATCGCGAGAAGCATAAACATCATTAAGCGCGCGGTCTAAAAGCGCATCTTCTTCAGGTGTAATTTCTCCCAGCATTAATTTAATTAAGCCGGTTAAGTTTAAAATATGGGATTTAAAAACATCAGCTGGTTCTTCACCTTCAGGAATAATAGGAATATCAAAAGGATTAAGATGCTTTTCTGAAGTGAGAGAAATTTTAAAAACTGAACCGCCAACCGCATCAGCGAGGGTTTGATATTCATTTTCCGGGTCAATAACAATAACATCAGTGCCAATCATCATTGAACGAATAATTTCCAATTTCGTCGCGTACGACTTGCCGCTGCCAGATTTGGCGAAAACCACCGCATTGGCGTTTTCCAAAGAAAAACGGTCAAAAATAATTAAACTATTATTATGAAGATTAATGCCATATAAAACGCCTTTGTCCGAAGAGAGTTCTGGAGAAACAAAAGGAAAAAGCGATGAAGCCGGTGACGTATTTAAAGGTGTATGGATATTAAGTTTATCCTGACAAAGAGGAAGAATGGAACTAAAGCCTTCCCATTGTCTAAAAAGAGCGGGTTTTAAATAAACTAATTTGGCTTCTAATTGAGAGGTTAAAAGATTTTCCAATTTTGAAAGTTCTTCAAGCGTCGGCGCATAAATAGTAATATAAACAGCAACCTCAAACATTTTTTCTCGCGCCTGCTGCAACGCATCTCTTAAATTTTCAATATCTTGTCGGGCAGTTTCTAAAGCCGGATCTCGGACAACGCCTTTTTCTTCTTTTTCCCCTATCTCAGCTTCAATCTGCGCCACTTTTTTTCTTAAATTTTTTAAAGCCAAAGCCACATCCAAAGGATGCATAAAAATGCTAATATCCATCATCTCTGTCATATTAATTGTTGGCGAAAACCAGCCGGTAGAAAGATAGCGCGGATAAGTGAAAATGAAAAATGTTTTAGCAAAGTAATCGCCTAACTTTAAATAATTGGATTCTATTTTTAAACCTGCTGGCGCCACCATTTGAGTAACATCAGCGGCAGAAGGTTTATAAGCTTGAGGAAGAGTTATTTTTGCCATAAATTTTCTTGATCTTGTTTGCTTTCTTCAGGCAAAGGAATTTTTGTTTCTTTTAGCTGGGGGTTATATAAATTATAGAATAATTCAATTAATTCTTCATCGTTTAAAATAGCCGCTTTTAATCCCATTTGATTTAAGCCATTAAGCACCTGATCTACTCTTTCGTTTAATTGTTGCAGCGCTTGCTTAAAAGAAATATCGGGGGCGGGAGCAGAGATTTTCTTTTTAAAAAAAGGCAATAAAGATGAAAGACCGCCAGCAGCCAAACTGCTTTCTGTTTTTAGAGGCGTAGGATCGTAAGAAATAACCACAAAAAATTTTTTCGTGATAATGGCATTTTGTTCTACAAAAGTGCGGATAAAGTTGATATACTCGTCTAATTGAACTTTTAACAGTTCATTGGTTTCTGTTTCTTTTAATTGGGCTATTTTTTGAAGATAATTTTCAATATTGACTTTGCGAGAATGGATAAAAAATTGCACTGGAAAATCAAACATATTTAAAAAATTTTGAAAAGTGCTGATAATTAAATTTTGTTCTGATTCAGACTTTAAATCAAAATTAATCCCGCCGACAATAAGAATTTGACGCAGACCGCCATTTTTGAGATAAACAACGCCGTCGCGGATTTCTTTAATTTCAACTAATTGTTGAGTGGAGAGCTGATTGCCATTCATTTTAATTTATTTTATCAGTAATTAACTCTTTTGACAATTTTCTTTTCGCCGGTTTTTTCTTTAATAATGGCATAGCGAAAAGGTTTTTTTTGAGGTGGAGTGGTTTTGGCGCTTGTTATTTTTTCAACTGCTGCTTTTAGTTTTTCTTGAAGACTTAACTCTTCTCTTTTAGCTTTTAAAATTTCTTCAGGAATTTCTAAAGTAGTTTGAGGTATTTCTCTTTTCCAAAAATAAAGTCTGGGTCGCCAGAAATGCTTGATCATTGAAACAAGTATTTTTGGAAACGGTTGGCCATTAATGTTTAAAAACGCGCAAGCCACTCCCAAGCTACCAAAAATTAAAGTAATTAAAAGCCAGGCAAGAAAATTAAACATTTGAAAAGAAATAAAACTAATCGCCGCTGGTATAAGCAAATAGAAAAACTGCGCCAAGGTTAAAGGGCCAATAATTTTTGGTTTGGTTTCAATAAATTGGGGAACTTGGAACTCCATTATTGTGAAGATGAACGCAAGTCAATAATATTGCCTTCTACTTTGACTTGACTTTTATCGTTTTTAGGCGTTTTTAAAGGAGACGAATCTGGTTTGGCTAAAATTACTGGCGCTGGTGGCGCTGGCGGCGCTGGATTTTCTTTAGAAGGCAAATGATTAGATTTTTCTTCTGATTTTTTTAGCGTTTCTTCTATAATTGGCTTTTTTTCTAAAGCAGGCGTTTTTTCTAAAATAGGCGTTTTTGTTTGTTCTGGTTTTGTTTCTGGTTCAATGATTTTTTCGCCTTTTTCAAAAGGACTAAGAGGCGTTCGGAATTCGCTGTAGTGAACAACTCTTTTTGGCGGCGTTTCTATTTTTGATTTTAAGGTTTTTAATTTGGTTAAAATGGTCTGAGGTTCTTCAATTTCTGTTTTTACCATTGGCGTTTTTGCTGGTGAGGTGAATTTTTTGAATAATTCAAAAGGTAAAGAAAAGGTTTTAAAAAGAGGCGATGGTTTTTTTGCTGGTTGAGGAAATGGCTCAATTTCTTTTTTTTCTTCAAGAATAAAAGGACCAGGAGGAACAACGACGGGCTTTTTCTCCGCTACTGGCTGAAGAGGCGGTTTTTCTGCTTCTGGTTTTGGCGCGGCTTTTTCTTCTGGCTTTTTTTCGGGTTTTGGCATTTCTTTTTCTTTAGTAATTTTAATTTCTGTTGGCGGTTTCTTTTCGCCGGTGATTTCAATTTTTTTTAAAGGAAGCGTTTCTTCTTTGGCTTCTATAATTTCTTCTAAAGAAATTACTTCTTCTTTCGGTTTTATACCTAATTCTTTTTCAATTTGTTTTTCAAATTCTTCATCTTCTTTTCTGATTTCATCTAAGCTTTTGGCATCAGAGACATCCAGTTCATTAAGATTAATTCCCCAACTTTCCAAATCATGGCGCTTGGGTTCTAAAATTTTTTCTTTAATTTCTCGAGCAATGGCTTTAGCTCTTTCTAAAGTTGTTGGTATTTCTTTAGCTAAAGCGGGAATAAAATCTTTGATTAATAATTCTTTAATTTCTAATTGATAAAGCAATTTGGGAATGGCTTCAAGATTATAACGGCCACTCCTTTTGTTAATGTCAGTAATTAAAGCCGCGACTCTATTTGAGCCAAAATATTCGCGGATTCTTTCAGGAATATTTTGAATTTCAATAGGCATAAAAATGGAAAATATTTTAACGGCCCTTAAACAGGAGGAATAATGTCTTTCTCTTGCCAATGAATCATTTCAGAAGCGGTTTCATAAGTTTTCCAAGCATCACGTTTTTTGGCGTCTTTATTAATATCAGCCATAGCTTGTTTGAGTTCATTTTCAATCTTTTGCTTTTCTTGATATAGCGATTTAACTGCCTCAATGTCATTTTCATCTTTAGCTTGTTGAATTTCTTTTTGTTTTTGCTCAAGGGCTTTCTTATATCCTCTAATTTTGTTAACTACTTCTTGGCCGCCAAGCACATTGGTTAAGGTGTTAACAACAGCTTTTTTCTTTTCAGAATCGTAATTTAATTGGCTTAAGTGTTCAGCCGTAAGATAAGGAGCAAAATCTTCGCTTCCTAAAGTTTCTTTATTAAGATGAGAAATATTTGGAGCGTTTTTGATGGCTTGTTTAATGTCTTTATTAAAGAATTTAGCATACTCCGGATGATGTTTTAAGAATTCCTCAAAGCTGTTGGTTTGTTTTAGAGCTTTTAAGATTCTTTGTTGAGTTACGGGATCTAATTTATCCCAAGCGTCTTTTTTCTCGGCTATGGCTAAACCTAAGCCGCTTAATTCTTGAGGACTGGCAATAGCTGATTGGCGATTAGCCATTGCTATCAAATCTTCAGCCGTCCGGTCTTTATCTTTTTCATATTCTTTTTGAGCGCCTTTGCTTAGTCTTTCTTTAGCTTTAGTAGAAACACCAGAGACACCAGTAAACATTCGACCAACAAGAGGAACAGTTTTTAGTCTTCCACCGACTCTTTCTAAAGCGGTTTTGCCTTGTTCATCAGTGCCAACAGTTAAAGCGCGGTCGCGCAAAGAAGCGGCTCTGGTTTTGCCCCAAGCCGTCGCTTTACCTTGGACAGCCTTGCCTTGGTTACTTATCCAGTTGACGCCTGATCCAGCAAACTTTGCGCCTAATTTCTGAGCCGCAATTAATCCACCAACTAATATCCCTAAAATTAAAGACATATTAGCGCCAACAGCAAAAATAGTTTCTAAAGGCCCAGCTAATCCTAAAAATTTATTTGATTGGATAGAAACAAATTGCACGTCTTTTAATTTTTGAGCGCTGGCAATGGCTAAATAAACAAAAAAACCAGCCGCCGGGCCTAAAAAAACCCAGTGAGTAAAGTTTTCCCACCATTTTTTTGAATGTTCGCTGAAATTGGGGATAAGCCCCAAAAGCCAAGCAAAAGGCGAAATCATTAAAAGAAAAGAAAGCCAAAGGAATCTTAACAAAAATAAAATGGCTAATATAAAAAGACAAATAGCGCCAAGAACAGTAAAAAGAAAAGTAAAAATCACACTCGCAATGCCGACAAAAAGCGCTTCGCTTACTTGTCCGAAATCTGGAGGCGGTATTGGCACATCTGGACTTAAAGAAGCAGAAAGCAATTTGTTAATTCTAAAAGCATCAGCCAAAGCTGTTGCTACGGTTGAAGGACTAACCTCAGCGTTTTTAAGAAAAAAGTCAGTTAAAACATTGCTAAAATCAACAAAGACTTTTCCAATTAATAAACTAAAATTTACTAAAACCGCGGCTAAAATTAGCTTTGGCAAAAGCTTATTAATACCATAGTCTTGAATTCTTAAAATGGTGGCAAAAGCAATAATAATGATTACTAAAACAAAACCTAAGTTTGCTAAATCTCTGGAAATATTCCAGCCAATAAAAACAATGGGATTAGCATCGCTTATAATATGGGCATTGGTTTCAAAAGCAATGCCAACAAGCATTCCAGCTAAACTAAAAAGCACTCCACCTAACCAGCCAATTAAAAGATTGATTTGGTAAAAGAACCAATTTAGGGCTTTAAAGACTAATTCAGCGGTCATATCTGCTCTTGCTGGTAAAGGAAGAACAAGAAAAATAAGGATTAAAAAAACGGCGACAAACCACGAGTTTTTTAAAAGATTTTTTTTCATATTTTAGCTGTTAAATTTTTAAAATTTTTTACCAAAATTTCACTTTTAATTTTATGGAGGACAGACTAAAGAACTTAATTGAGTTACCAGAAGGTTAATTTGAGTCAGCGCATTTTGAGCACTATCTTTTAAGGTATTAGCCTCAATATGATGTTGAGAGATGGAGCTAAAAAGAGTTGTTAATTCTTGAGGATCAGTGGTGGTATCTAACTTTTGTTTGTCATCAATAAGTGTTTGTTGAAGCGAAATTACTTGAGGCAAAAGTTGGATAACAAAATTTTGATAAGCCAAAAGGGAGTTATAAATAATTGAAGCTCTATTAGCAATAATAGGAGAGCTGCTACAATTCATTAAAGCTGAACTGCTGGCAATGGCTTGACTTAATACTGAAGAAGCATTATTTAGATTTGTTAAAGCAGTTTGCAAGCTGGTAGAAGCTTCATTAATAGTATCAATGTACTGAGAGTAATAAGAACGAGGTCCTGAGCTGCCGCCAGTTCCACCGCCAGCTCCACCACCACCAGCTCCACCACCGCCAGCTCCACCACCACCAGCTCCACCTCCACTACCAGTAGAAAGATTCTCCCTATAATTACCAAAATTTCTTTGTTCTGTTTGAAGATCTGAAGCTGCTCTATCAAAATCACTTGTACCCGCCTGTCGATGAATTATTTTGGCTAATCCTCTATTGGCTTCGTTAATTAACCGACTAATAGCCGCGTCAGCAATAGCGCTAATGTAAGCTTCTAAATCCTGAGAATTGATAATAAAATCCAAATCAGAGCCAACTGCTTTGGTGGCTAAAGCGCCAATAGTTTGGCCCGGGGTAATAATGCGACTTTTTGTACACACCCAACTGCCTTTTTGGTCCTTATGACCAGGAGGAGGCTCTTTTGGATCTGGTTTATAATCTGCTTTACACCACCTGTCTTTATCAGACGAATTTTCTTCATCGCAATTTTGTGGGTTATAAGTAGCCATACCTTCAGGTACTGGCCAGCCATCTATGCTAAATTGCCATTGCCATTCATCGCAGACTTTGGAACTTAAAAATCCACCGCTTGATTCTTGATTAAACACCCTTTCTTTTTCCGCTGCTCGCCTATCCATTTCTAAATCAACATTAATAGCAACACCATAAGGATTGTTTTGAGGAAGATACATTTGATTTAAAGCAATCCAGCCACCTTGTTTAAAATCTCGGCGAAAATCTTCAATATTGGAAACAATATCTTGTAAAGTACAACTGATATTTGATTGAAATCTTACTTCTGGCGCTTGAAGACCAATGCCAATTGCCAGCTGCGGCGGAGAAATACCGGTGCAAAGTTTGCCTAAACCAACTTGTTGAACAACATCGCCAATCGCTACATCTCTGGCTTTACGAAAACTTCCCCACCAATCAGTGACAAATTGAGGCTTACCTCCTCCCTGAATCCATTGAACAGTTTGCTCAACAATCATATCAAAGACTCTTTTTTTCAGTCTTTCAAAAGCGATCTTAAGAAGTGTTTGAGTTATGGCTTCTACGCACGTTTGAACACTAATTGCTTTTCCAGAACCAATAGTTACCCCTACTTGTTGGCCTTGTAATATATGAGAAGCTGCATCATTGGTTGGAATACTAGAGGCCGCTTGAGCGGCAGTTAAACCACCAGCTTGAGCTGTGCCACCGCCGAGTCCTAAAAGATCACTTAATCCTTCTATTCCTAATTTGCTTAAACATTTTGATGCTATACTTCCGACACTATCATCTGCTTTCACTGGTAAAGGGAAAGCGGTTAAAAGAAAAGTGAGAAGAATAAAACCAGTTAAACCTTTGAAAAAAAATTTTTTCATTTTTTGTCAGTTAAATCTTTAAGACGCTGGATAAAAATAGTGCCTAAATCATTTTCTTCTTGCGTGGTATTAGCCAATTCCTGAGAAGCTAAAATTGTTTTTAAGGCGTCATTATCCATATTTAAAACTGAAGAAAGAATACTATATTCTTTTTGCCAGAGGTTTAAGGCTTTTAAATGAAAATCTTTCCAAGAAGAAGGCACGGCTAAATCTTTGACATCTTTTATTTGAAGCGCCAAGACATTGATATAATTTTGAAGATTGTTAGAGTCTTTTTGGTTAATGAAATCAAAAATGGCTTTTCTGATATTATTGCCGGGATTAAGAGAGTCATTAAAATTTTTAAGACTAATAACCCAGAGATCTTTTATATATTGTTGCTGAGCCAAAAGAGTATTATCATTACTAATCTTTAAGTCTTTTTCGCTGAATTGAGGAAAAGAAATTTTTTGATTTAATTTATCAAGAAAAAGTTGTTGACTTAATTGTCCGGCTGGTACAGTGATTTGTTGTTGACCATTAGCCATTTGAGGTCCATTAGGATTGCGTTTAAATAATTCCTGAGTATAAATTTGAGCTAAATTTTCCGTGAGATTTTTTTCATTGTCTAAAGGATTAAAACCTAAAGGCAGAGGTGGGGTGATATTTTCTTTTTTATATTGGAAAAAATTAGATTGATTATCAGAAATAGAATCAGGAATTTTTAAATCCTTTAACGACAAGTTTTCTTTTTTTGGCGGCAAAAAAATAATAAAACCAGCAATAAGCATTCCGCCAACAATAATGCTAATTCCTAAAAAATATTTTCTTTTCATTACTTTTATTATACTTTATTATACTCATTATACAACATTTGAGAAAGAGTAATGAGCTGAAAAACGGTTAATTCTTGAGCTCGTTGATTTGGTTTAATGTTGAGTTTTTCCAATTTTTTGATGATTTTTAATTTAAGATTTTTGGGAGCCCCTTTTTTATTAATGAGGTTATTTAAAATTGTTTTTCGCGGCTGTTTAAAAAGTATTTTAATCAGTTTATAATATTTTTCTGGCTTTACCATTTTTTTGTTTTTATTTATCGGCAATAATTTTATAATGACGCTGTTTACTTTTGGCTTTGGCTGAAAGTTTTTTTTGGAAATAAAGCCAATAATTTTTGGGTTTGCCCAGTATTGAACAGCCGCGGCTAAAAGATTCATTTTTGGCGGTTGAGCACAAATTCTTAAACCTACTTCTTTTTGAAGAGTAAAAATAATTAGGCTCGGTTTGTTTTTTAGTTCAGCAATTATTCTTAAAAGTTTTCCGGTTAAATAATAAGGAATGTTTCCGACAATTTTAAATTTTAAATTTTTCATTTTTTCAGTTAAAGAAGGAAGCGCTTTTAAAGCATCAGCTTCAATGACTTCAGCTTTTATTTTTTTCTTTAAAGCCTTGGCTAAAAGAGTATCTTTTTCAATAGCAATTATTTTTTGGCATTTATTTTTTTGACAAAGTTCAAAAAGCGGTTTTGTTAATTCTCCATGGCCTGAACCAATTTCAATAATAATATCTTTTCTTTTTATTTCTAAAGCTTGAAGAATTTTTTCCGCTACTTTTTTATTTTTCAAAAAATGCTGGCCAAGTTTTTGTCTCATTAATTAAGGCGTTAAACCCGTCCCCATCATTAAAAATGGACCATTGCTAACTAAAGGAAAAGCAACAGGTATGCCAGCATCTGGACAGACAAATCTTAAGCAGGAATTATAAAGACCCAAAACCCAGTTGCCGACAATAGGAGCTTTGTGAAGATAAAGCCTGGGGATATCAGTGGCTGGATCTAAAAGAATATAAAGAGGCGCGCCAAAAGCGGCTAAATTGGAAATAATTAAGGCTTCAGTTGTTGGTGTCAGTGGCGCATAAGTTGCAGCTGGCGGCGGCGGTGGGCAAGTAGAAACGCCAGTAGTTAAAGCCTTAGCGAGATTTTCACTCATTGCCGTTGCTATTACTGATGGCGGTATAAGACCATCAATTGTTCCTCCAAAAGGAGCAAGGCAAATAGAAATAGCTGTGGCTTTTTGGTAGCTAAAAATGATTATTATCACAACTAAAAGTATGAGAATAATTTTTTTCTTCATTGCTTTTATTTTAGCATTTTTAATATTAAAATAAAGTTGAAGCAAAGGAGACGTGCCGGAGCGGTTGAACGGGCCTGACTCGAAATCAGGTATCCCGCTGAGCGGGATCGGAGGTTCGAATCCTCCCGTCTCCGCCTTCTCTATTTTACTCGCTTTACTAAGTGATATAAAATAAAGACAAGTTTTTAAAAAATAAAAATGAAAAATTTTAAAAATCAGGAAGAAGTTTTGGATTTTTTAAAAGAAAATAAAATTGTGAGATTTGTTAGAATTATTTTTTCTGATGTTTTGGGAAGGGAGATGAGTTTTTGTATTCCAGCTGAGGCAATGAAATCCGCTTTTGAAAACGGAAAAGGTTTTGACGGCAGCTCTATTGAAGGTTTCGCGAGAATTGAGGAATCAGATTTAACTATTGTCCCTGATCCAAAAACTTTTCGGGTTTTGCCTTGGGATTATGAATTTTTAGATCAACAATGGAAAGAGGCAGTTGTTTTTGGCGACATTTTTACTCCTCAAGGAAATCATTTTGAAGGCGACCCTCGTTATTTATTGAAAAAAACTTTGGAGAAAACAAAAAATTTTGGTCAGCTTTTTGCTGGTGCGGAGTTGGAATTTTTTCTTTTTGAAAATGAAAATGAGCCAAAACCTTTAGATTTTGGCGGCTATTTCTATGGCGGCAAATGGGGAGAAATTAGAAAATTGACCCAAATTTATTTAAAAGAAATGGGAATAGATGTTGAACACGACCACCACGAAGTAGCAATGAGTCAGCATGAAATTGATATTAAATTTGGGGAGGCTTTAACAACCGCTGATTCAATTGTTTTAGCAAAATATGTGATAAAAAGAACAGCAAAAAAATTAGGACTTTTTGCTTCTTTTATGCCTAAGCCAATAACGAAAACGAATGGTTCAGGAATGCATCTCCATTTATCTTTATGGCGCGGCAATAAAAATTTATTTTTCAAAAATAATGGTGATTTTCTTTCCGATTTGGCAAAAAAATATCTTACTGGGCTTATTAACTATGGCCGCGAGATTCAAATTCTTTTAAACCAATGGATTAATTCTTATAAAAGATTAATTCCGGGTTATGAGGCGCCGGTTTATTTGGCTTGGGGAAGAAAAAATCGTTCCGCTTATATCCGCGTGCCTGAATATCAAATGGGTAAAGAAAAATCCACGCGAATTGAGCTGCGGAGCCCTGACCCAGCTTGTAATATTTATTTGGCTTTCGCCATTATTCAAGCCGCCGGCATTGAGGGAATAAGAAAAAATTTAAAATTTCCGCCCGCTCAAGAAAAAGATATTTTTGAAATGACAGAAGCGGAAATGAAAAAAAGAAATATCAAAACCCTTTCCCGAAATCTAAAAGAAGCATTAGAGTGTTTTAGAAAAAGTTCTTTGGTTAAAGAAACCTTAGGCGAACATCTTTTTCAAAAAATCATTCAAAACAAAGAAATTGAATGGCAAAAATACAAAAAAGCCGTTGGCAAAAGATTTGAAAGAGAAGTCAGTTCCTACGAAATAAAAGAATATTTACCCGTACTTTAAAATGACAAGCGAACTTCAGCCTTCTAGATTTTTTATTTTGTAAACTGGCGGTGTGTATTTGAAAAAATCTTTACCCCGTAGTCAGCTTTGCTGTATTTCGGGGCGAACCGATTTTATTAACGGGCTCCGCCAAAAGCGGAAGTGAAAAACCTGCCCCGTAGTTAACGCGACGTTATAGTGCGGAAGCAATTTTAATCCTGCCTCGTAGCTTCTACTTCAGGGTTTTCCTTTTGTCGGCAAATTCTTTTTGATTTTCTATAAACCTAAATCTTGGAATTTTTTTGCCATCAATTTCTACTGTTTCCAAAAACATTTTCAACGGCCTAACCCATAAATTATGCTTTCCATACAAAGCACGATAAACAACTAACTCTTCTAAAGTTTCGCTGTGTTTGGCAACTCCAATAATCTCATATTGTTTTCCTTTGTAATGTTTGTATTTTCCTAATTGTAATTTTTCCGTCATAGTGATTTATTTTAACCCTTGGATTTCTTTTTATAATTTTAAGAAAAATTCCTTGAAAAACCAATTCCTCCCCCTACTAGTTTATTTGAGGACTATGCTTGGTTTTGTCTTGAATTCTGCTATTAATTTTACCACCTAAATTTTCTTTGGTAATTCTTTTAACTTCTAGTAAATTATACTAGTATAGAAGTAAGATAAGTTTTGCTACTACAACTTTAGCAAATAAATAAAATGACTTCAATCAAGAAAATAAAACCCCGCTTCTGGCCAAAATAAAATTCGAGCCAACATTTTTTCCAACTGGCGGTGGGAGGAGGATTCGAACCTCCGATACCATTTCTGGTATACCTGTTTTCAAGACAGGCCCGTTCAACCGCTCCGGCATCCCACCAAAAAATCAAATATCTCATGCCCCTGGGAGGATTCGAACCTCCAATCTTCTCCTTAGGACGGAGACGCTTTAATCCTTTAAGCGACAGGGGCTCATTAATTATGTTTTTAAAATTTCTCTTTGTCAAAAATTTTTGGTTTCTTTACATTTAAGATAAAAAAATTAAAATAATTTTATTCACCCATTATTTTTAAAAATTAAAGAGAAAAAATTTTTCAAAACGACCGCTTTTGGTTCGCTGCTTTTTGTTTTTGTTTTTTTAATCACTGAGGTTTTAATTTTAAATCTGATTAAAAAATCAACCCCTTTGTTATTAGAGAAAGAGAATTTTTTTCATTTTCAAGACTTTGGCAATAAAGACGCCGTTTTAGTCAAAGGACCAGTTTATGCTTCAGCTGAAGAAATGACTTCAGTTAAAGATTTTTTTACCCCATCGGATTATCTTTTTTCTCAGAGCAGTTTGTTGGGGATGGTGGTTTTTGAAAAAAATGGTCTAAAAAGATATTGGGTTCAGACAAAAGAAACTCTTTCAGAAATTGCGAAAAAATTTGGCTTATCTCCCCAAACTATTTTATGGGCTAATCTTTATAAAAAAATAATTAAACCAGGCGAGGAATTAATTATTCTGCCGGTGGATGGCATTCTTTATGAAGTTAAGAAAGGAGACAATTTGGAAGAAATTTTTAAAAAATATCATTTAGATGAAGCGCTTTTTAAAAAATATAATCCGGATTATCAAAAACTAATTGTTGAACCCGGCGAGCATTTGATTCTTCCTTATAGTAAGCCAATAAATATGAAAGATTTAGCTGGTTCTTTCTTGCCTGATTTAAAAAATTATTTTACGGCGCCAGCCGTTGGTTGGTATAAAAAAGAACTTGATGAAAAAAATGCGGTTGAGATTTTAAATCATTGCGGCACGCCCATTTTTGCGGCTGCTGAAGGATTGGTGGTAAAAGAGGTTTCGAATAATTCTTATAATGACGGTTATGGAAATTATTTAATCATTGAGCACCCTAATGGCACAAAAACTCTTTATGCTCATACGGAAAAAAATTTGAAAACGGTTGGCGATTATGTCAAACAAAAAGAAGAAATCGCTTTAATGGGTAACAGCGGCGCCTCTTTATTTAGTAGCTGCTCTTTGCGTTTTGAAGTTTATGGCGCCAAAAATCCTTTTAGCTTGAAATAAATTTAAAGATAAAAATTATTCTTCGGTTTTAACGCGATATTGAAAAGCCTCAGCTAAATGTTCGGTTTTAATTTCTGAAGCATTTTCCAAATCAGCGATAGTGCGGCTGGTTTTTAAAATTCGGTAATAACTGCGGGCAGAGAGAAAAAATTTTTCCATCGCTTCTTTTAAAAATTTCTCCGCTTCATTGTTTAAATGAACCAATTCATCTACTTGTTTTGAAGACATTTCGCTGTTGCTAAAAATTTTTGGTTGGGTTTGTTTAAATCTTTCTTTCTGGATTTCTTTGGCGTTTTTAACCATTTGACGCCATTTTTCTTCTTGTTTTGGATCGCCTTTTTGTTTCAATTCCTCAATTTTTATTCTCGGCACTTCAATTTGAAGATCAATTCGATCAAGCAAAGGACCAGAAATTCTTTTTTGATAACGGATAATTTCGTAAGCAGTACAACGGCAGGATTTTTCCGGATCGCCAAAATAACCGCAGGGACAAGGATTCATAGCGGCAACTAAAGTAAAACGAGCTGGAAAAATTGCTGATTTTTTGCTCCGACTGATATTAATAACACCGTTTTCCAAAGGTTGACGCAGACTTTCTAAGACATCGCGGTGAAACTCTGGCAATTCATCTAAAAAAAGAATGCCGCGATGAGCTAAACTAATTTCTCCTGGTTTGGGTTCAGCACCACCGCCAACCAAAGAGACCAAAGAAGCACTATGATGAGGTTGACGAAATGGACGATAATTGATAAAAGCACTTTCCGCTGTTAAACCAACGCTGCTGTAAATTTGAGTCGTTTCAATAATTTCTTCTACTGAAGGCGGCGGCAAAAGAGAAATAAGGGCTTGAGCCAGCATTGTTTTGCCTGTGCCCGGTGGTCCGGTCATTAAAAGATGATGACTGCCAGCGGCGGCAATTAAAAGAGCCCGCTTAGCAAATTCTTGACCTTTGATATCAGTTATTTTTATAAGAATGGGCGGTTCCCCGGGTTTAATTTCTGTTAAGGGTTGGGGTTTAATTTCTTTTTTTTCTTCCAGATGTTCAATTAGAGAAATTAAATTTTCGACAGGAATAATTTTTATCCCTTCAATAATCGCCGCTTCTGGCGCATTGATTTTTGGCAAAAAAAGATATTTGAATTTTTTTGTTTTCGCCAAACGGCTAATACTTAAAGCGCCATTAATCTTTCTTAATGTTCCATCTAAAGAAAGCTCGCCGACAAATATTTTATCTTTTGTTTCAAAAGGTTGAATTTGACCGCTGGCTAAAAGATAAGCCATAGCAATGGCTAAATCAAAACAAGAGCCGACTTTTTTAATATCCGCCGGCGCCAAATTAATAGTAATGCGTCGATTTTCTTTGGTTGGCGGTTTAATTCCCGAATTTTTTAAAGCGGAATTAACCCGTTCTTTGGCTTCAGAAACAGCTTTATCGGCTAATCCGACAATATTAAATGAGTGAAGGCCAGCATTAATATCTGCCTCAACTTCAATGAGTTCGGCATTGAGTCCATTGAGTTCAGCAGAAAAAATTTTAGCGACTGTTTTTTCGGCCACTTTTTTCTTTTTTGCACTTTTGACAAAACATAGAAGCTGGTTCGGTTTTTAAAATCTTAAAAGAAATTGGTTTGCCGCATTTTTCACAAAAACCATAAGTTCCTTTTTCCATTTTTGAAAGAGCCTTTTCAATGTCTAAAAGTTTGTGTTTTAAAACAGTTTCAACGCTTAAACGGTTGCCCATTTCTTCAATTTCATCGCTTTCTTCCTCTTCTTCTAAACGATCTGGTTCACTGCGAAAAACCACTGGCGTTTCTAATTTTTTAATCTCTTTTTCCGCTTCACTTTTTTCTTTCAAAAGCAATTCCTTGAGAAATTCTAATTCTTTTTTTGTTAAGCCCATTAAAATAATTTTTTGATAATTTAGAGCCTTTTTAAAGCCTCTTTAAGGCCCTCAAAAGAGCTGCCAATAATTAATTTATTTTCTACCCACGCATAATTGATGGTATAGTTTGTTTTAGAAAAATTTAAAACTCTGGCGTTTAAGTTTCCAAATTTAATGTTTTTCCACGTCTGAGCTTCGCCAGCAACAACACCATTCCAGAAATAATTACTTGGTTCTTTTTTAATTAAAGATTCAATAAGAAGGCTATATTTTTTCTGCATAAGTGCTGGTTTAAATTGAGATTTTAATTGGCCAACAAAACCGGGCCACAAATTTCCTTCCTTATCTTTATAAATATACATTGAATAATTATCTTCAAAAGAATCAGCTAAATCAGCGGGCCATTTATAATTTTCTTTTAAAAGATTAGAAAAAGCGATAGGCATACTTGAGGTAGAAGTTAAAGCCGAAGGCAAAAGAATAATTTCAATAAAAACTGAAGAAGTGGTTTGTTTAAATGTGTCTTCTAATTTTAAAAGCTCTAATGGTTGACTATTTAAAGTTTGGTCTGGCGGCGTTTTAAAAAGAGAAACATGGCCCAGCGGTTTAATGGGTTCTGGTTGAGGAATAGTTGTTGTGGGTGTTGGGTTTGAAGAAGGAGAAGGAGGTAGAGTTGGAGGCGCTTGAGGAATAGTAACTGATGGGGTTTTTGAAATAAATAAAGGTGAAATCAAAGGATAAACAAAAAAATAACCTAAAACTCCGGCTCCGACAATGACAACAATTAAAATAAAAAGACCTAAAGGGAATTTTTTCTTTAATGTTTTTTGTTCTTCAGAAGGAGCCTCCTCTTTTGGTAATTCTTTTTTTGCTTCTTCTAAACCAATTGATTCTGGTTGAATAATTTCTTCTTTTGGCGGAGGAATTGTTTCTGTTTCTGGTTTTATCACCCCGCCGGTTTGTTTTAATGATTCTAAATCTGAAGCCAAGGTTCGGATATTGACTTCGCTTTCTGAAGGTATAGCTAAAGGTACTTCGCCTTCGCCAGAGCCAATTAATTTTTCTTTTTCCGGATTTTCCGGTTTGATAATTTCTTCAGCCATTTTAATTATTATAGCATAAATGAATTTTTAATAACAACTTGAGTTTTAAGATTTTTTTTATTTTTCATTTTTTAATTGTTTTAAAGAAAGAGCAATGCGGCCATCGGGTTCAAGGCGGATAATTTTTGCTTTGACTATATCTCCTAATTTAACCACATCTTCAACTTTTTTGGTATAACCATTGCTTAATTCCGAGATATGAATCATTCCATCGCGGCCACCGCCTAAATCTACAATTGCCCCAAATTCAAGAATTTTTACTACTTTTCCTTCAACAATTTCTCCAACATTGTATTCTTTAATAATCTGTTTTATTGTTTGATAAGCTTTTAAAACAGCTTGTTTATCTTGGCCGCCAATATAAACCTTGCCGTTTTGATCAATATCAATAGTGATTTCATTAGCCGCCGCGGCAATAATACTATTAATAGTGCGACCCCCTGGCCCGATAATTTCGCCAATTTTTTCGACTGGCACATTTAAAGCCATTACTGTCGGTGCTTCCGGCGAAATTTGAGGCCGGGGTTTTTCTAAAACATTGTTCATAAATTTCAAAATTTGTTCTCGGGCTTTTTTCGCTTGTTTTAAAGATTTCTCAAAAATTTCTTGGTTGATGCCTTCAATTTTTACATCCATTTGAATGGCGGTAATGCCTAAATCCGTGCCAGCGACTTTAAGATCCATATCGCCGTAATGATCTTCTGGTCCTTGAATATCAGTTAAGATTTTATAATTTTTTCTTTTTTCATCAGTAATTAAGCCAAGAGCAATGCCCGCCACCGCTTTTTTTAAAGGTACGCCCGCATCCATTAAAGAAAGAGAAGCAGCGCAAACCGAAGCCATTGAAGAAGAGCCATTTGAAGAAAGTGTTTCAGCGACCACGCGAATAGTATAAGGAAAATCATCTTTTGAAGGAATTAAAGATTGAAGCGCTTTGGCGGCTAAAGCGCCATGACCAATTTCTCGGCGACCAGGACCGCGGTTGCGACCCAGCTCACCAACGCAAAAATTGGGAAAATTGTAATGAAGAAGAAAACGTTTGCGACCAGATGTTTCCATTGTTTCAACCAATTGTTCAGCTGAAGGCGGAGCTAAAGTAGTGATAGCGAGAACTTGGGTATCGCCGCGAATAAAAAGAGCGCTGCCATGGGTTTTTTGAAAAAGTCCTACCTCAGCATAAAGATCGCGAATCTCATCTAATTTTCGACCATCAGGTCTTTTTTCTTTTTCTAAAATATTTTTATCTAAGAGACGTTCAATTTCTTTTTCAAATAATAGTTTTGCTTGATTTAAAGATTCCTCCTCTTCTTTTAAATCAATTAAATGCTTTAAAAGAGCATTTTTTAATTCTTCCAGTTTTAAATTCTTGTCTTGTTTTTTTGAACTTTCAAAAAGGATTTTTTCCAAATCCGGTTTGAGAAATTCTTGAACAATTTTTAAAATTCGAGGATCCGGTTTTTTAGAAACAACCGGCAGTTTTGGCTTGCCTTCGCTTTGAACAATTTTTTTCTGGAAATTAATAAGATGCTCAATTTTTTTCTGGGCTTTTTGAAAAAGAGAAACCAATTCTTCTTCAGGAACTTCCTGGCCTTCAAATTCAATCATATTGATTTCTTTTTCTGTGCCAGCAAAAAAACCGCTCCCTTTTTTATTTTCAAGTTCTATTTTGACGCCAGCCACTGGGCCTTTAAAAGGAATCTCTGAGATACTTAAAGCGGTAGAAGTGGCTAATAAGGCAATGGTATCAGGATCATTTTTTTCATCATAAGCCAAAACTGTTACCACCACTTGCACTTCTTGACGCCAATTTTCATCAAAAAGAGGTCTAATTGCCCGGTCAATGAGACGAGAAGAAAGAATCGCTTCATCTGATGGTCGGCCTTCGCGCCGAATAAATCGACTACCAATAATTTTTCCGGCGGCATAAAAGCGTTCCTCATAATCAACCACCAAAGGAAAATAATCAAGATTAGTTTCTTCTTTACCCACAACAACGGTGGCTAAAACCGCCGTTTGACCGCTGAAACCAATTACTGCCGCATTGGCTTGATGCGCCAATTCGGAAATTTCTAAAGAGATTTCTTCACCATCCAATTCCGTTTTAAAAATTTTTCTTTTGATATCCATTTTAATTTATTTTACTTTTAGAATTTTTTTTAATACTTAAAAGCAGTCTGGGCAATGATTCTAAGTCAATAAAATGATCCGCTATTTCTTTCAAACGTCCAGAGGTCGTGCGAGAAAAAGCTGCTATTTCTACCTCGCGGCCCAAACCCCATTTAAGATATTCTACCAAAGGAACAAAATCGCCATCGCCAGTGACTAAAATAATGACATCTAAAAAATGAGCCATTCTAATGGCGTCAACCGCTAAACCAACATCCCAATCCGCTTTTTTAAAACCGCCAGCATAAACCTGTAAATCTTTGACGCGCAATTCCAAGCCAACACTTTGAAGGGCTTTAAAAAAAGATTCCTCGCCAAAAGCGGTTTCGCTTTTTACCACATAAGCGATGGCGCGGATGAGTTGGCGATTGGCTAAAAGATTTTTGATGAGCTCTTTAAAATTAACTCGGCTGTTAAAAAGATTTTTTGCCGAATGATAGATATTAGAGACATCAATAAAAATTCCGACTCTTTGATCTTTGTAAATATTAGTCATTGCCAATTTTTTTCATTATTTTTTGGTATTGTTTTTCGTTATGGTTTTTCAGATAATTCAAAAATTTTCTTCTTTTTCCGACAAGGGTTAAAAGACCGCGCCGGGAATGGAAATCTTTTGGATGTTTTTTCAAATGATTGGCTAAAGCTTTGATTTGCTCCGTTAAAAGAGCAATTTGAACTTCAGCCGAACCGGTATCATTTTTATGACGCGCAAATTGACTGATAATTTTTTGTTTTGTTTTTGATGAAAGCATAAAAAAATTATAATCCCATTATTTTAAAAAAGCAAATTTTTAATTTTTCTTGAAAAAGTGTCGCAAAATGTTATGATAAAGATAATGAAACCCATTGAAACTCTTTTAAAAGATTATTTGAATTATTTAGAAATTGTTAAAAATCGTTCGCCTAAAACGAGCGCTAATTACAAACGTTATCTTCAAACTTTTTTTAAATTTGCTGGCATTAAAACAGAAAAAGATATTACTCTTTCTAAGGTTTCTGAATTTCGGCTTTATTTAGCGCGTCAAGAATCTAAAAAAAATCAGCCTCTTAAAAAAAATACCCAAAGCTATTATCTTATTGCTTTAAGAAATTTTCTTAAATATTTAGTTAAAAACGATTATGTGGTTTTATCGCCGGATAAAATTGAGCTGCCAAAGATTCCTCCCCGCCAAATTGAAATTTTAGAATTAAAAGATTTGGAAAGATTATTAGCCGCCCCTCAAGGCACGGACCTGCGTTCTTTGCGCGACAAAGCCATTCTTGAAACCTTGTTTTCAACGGGTTTGCGTCTTTCTGAACTTTGCTCTTTAAATCGCTATTTTGATATTGATCGAGGAGAAATAAGTGTTTTAGGAAAAGGCGGAAAAATTCGTTTGGTTTTTCTTTCTCCTCGGGCGAAAAAAGCTTTAAAAGATTATTTAGCCAAACGTTCAGATACTTTAGAAGTGCTTTTTGTTAGCTTGACTCGTTCTCAAACGCCAAAAGTTATTGGTCGCATTACTCCTCGCTCCGTTCAAAGATTAATTGATTTTTATCGTCGAAAAGCGGGTATTCCTCAACGCGTTTTTCCTCATCTTTTACGTCATTGCTTTGCTACTGATCTTTTAATTAATGGCGCGGATTTGCGTTCCGTGCAAGAAATGTTAGGTCATGCCAATATTTCCACTACTCAAATTTATACGCATTTAACTAATAAAGAATTAAAAGAAATTCATCAAGCTTTTCATGCCAGAAGAAGAAAATAATTTTACTTCTTGATTTATTTTGAATTAGAGATAAAATAAAAATAGGTCTTTGAAAGGGGGTGTTTTTATGAAAACCCAGGCACCAGCGCTGGAAGAACGGCAAATCTATGGAGCACCTGAGCTGAAAAAGCTGTATCAGAAATATTTTACCGCTGGATTCCTTATTGCCGTCGTTATTCACGCACTAATCATCGCTGGATACTATTTTGCTCAGGCTTTTCAAAAAGAAGAGCAACCAACCATAACAGTGCGAATACTCAAGTACAGCGAACTTGGTCCGCCGCCATCAATTACAAACACCCAAGCAAGTCCACAAATTTCTGTCTCCGGTCCTGTTGTCAAGCCGAGCGTAGGCATCCCAGTGCCTGTTCCAGATGCCGAGGTCTCACCGGAGCAGACTATAGCCACTCAGCAGGAACTAAGCTCAATATCCAGCCCGATTGCTTCAACCGGGGTTGGAGGGGGTGACTCGATTGTCATTGCCAGCGATGTAAAAGTTGAAGAAGAAGAACCTCCGCCAGAGTTTGTTCCAGTTGAAAAACTACCTGTTCCTGTAAAAACCGTAGTTCCGGAATATCCTGAACTGGCTCGGCGTGCCGGGCTTGAAGGGACAGTTTTTGTAAAAATTTGGGTTGACAAAGAAGGCAAGCCTCGCAAAGCGCTCGTAATAAAAAGCGACGCGGAGATATTTAACCAGCCAGCTATTGAGGCGGCGATGAAGTTCGTCTTTACTCCGGCAATAATGAACAACGGTCCAGTCGCCGTATGGGTGTCTATACCGTTCAAGTTTACTTTGAAGAAATAATTTTTTGCTTCGCTTTCTACAAGCGAAGTTTTTTTATTTTTTAGTGAGCAGGGTGGGACTTGAACCCACACGCCTTTCGGCAATAGGTCCTAAACCTATCGCGTCTGCCATTCCGCCACCTGCTCAAGATATTTAATTTTATTATAACCAAAACAATTTTTTAGCCAATCAAAAATTTAAATTTTAAAAGCGAAACCAAAAGTAAAAGGCGCAAAAGTTAAAAACCCTAAAATAGTTAAAGCTATAATAAGAGTGATAAAAATTATTTTTTGTTTTTTTGTTTCATTTTGAAGAAATTTTACGATAAACCAAGAAGCTAAACCAATACCAAAAATTAAAGCGGGCAGATAATGATAAATAAAAGTTGTCCGGGAGATAAAAGTAAAAATCAAAAATGAAAATCCATAACTGCCAAAAAGAAGCCAAAACATTTGCCAATCATTTTCTAACCACTTATTTTTTTTAAAAATCAAAAAAAAGCCGCCAACAACAGAAAGAAATATTAATGTCCAAATAACCGGATTTCCAACAGAAGCAATTTGGAGGTGTTCGTTTTTTTCCAAAAGATAAAACATTGGTTTAATCATTAAAGGCCAACCATACCAAGGACTTTGTTGGGGATGAACATCACCGGTACCTGTATAACCACCAAAAGAAATCAATATTTGATAAAAAGAAACAAAGAGAGCTAAAAAAATATTTTTTAAAGAACCTAAATGATTAGCCAAAGATTGAATTTGGGAGAAAAAAGAATATGGTTTTAAACTCTGGTAAAAACTGATTTGTTTTTCCGGAGAAATAAATAAATTATTGCCAAAAATCTCAATCAATAAAATGGTGATAATACCAATGACAAAAAATGTTGCCGCCTTCTGCCTTACTTCTTCTTTTTCCTCATTTTTTGTTAATAAAACTTTTAAAATAATTGGACCTAAAAAAACAGCGGCGGTTAATTTTACTCCTAAAGCCAATCCCCAAAATAAACCGGCTATTATTGGCAAGGGCTTTTTTTTGAAAAACAAAATCAGAGCCAAAAAGCCGAAAACTAAATAAAAACCATCCAAAAGAATTAAACGTGTTTGAACAAGAAGGGCATTATCTAAAGCAACAAAAAAAGCGCTTAAAAGAGCGACTGATTCTTTTTGGGTTAAAATCTTTATAAAAAGATAAACTAAAAAAACCAAAAGAACGCCAAAAAAAGCGCTTAAAAGCCGAAGCAAAAAATAAGGAGAAGAGTCATAATTTAAATTTTTAATTTTTATTTCCATTTTATCTTCATTTTTTTTAACTTCATCAATAACTAAAAGATTTTGAATTTTTTCTTTGGGCATAAAAAATAAAGGCAGAGAAAACAAAAGTTTGCCTAAAGGCGGATGAACATCTAAATGCGGTTTTCCCAAACGATAATCAGCGCTAAAAGTGGAAAAATAAGCTTCATCGCCAACCGCTTTATTAGGAAAAGAAAGATTAAAAAGATGAAGTCCTAAACTGATTAAAATAATAATTAAAAGAAAAAAAGAGCGGTATTTTGAAATCATAAATTTATTTTAACTTCAAAAAAAATTTTATCAATTATAAAAAAACAAATCCTCTTTAGAGGATTTGTTTTTGATTTTATTACCGTTTATTTTGTTACCATGAAAAAGTAGGTTGGGTACCAGTACCTGTCTCACCATAGAAAACATTAGTTAATAGCAATTTTACCGCATTAATGCCAATAGCAATAGCAAAACCAATAATGGTATAAATTAATTTTTGCTTGGCTTTTTTGACTTTAGTTTCATCGCCTCCAGCGGTTATATAAGAAATAGCTGTCCATAAAGCTAAAGCAACAGCAATTCCCCAGAAAACATAGACAAACGCATTAACAATACTCATAATGGTGCTCGAGATTCCTGTTATTGTTGTTACTCCTTGTCCCATTCCCAAAAACGGCGTTAAACCAATCAAAAAAGCTGGCCAATAAGCAATAATTTTTTTAATATTCATTTTATTTTGACCTTTTAAATTTAATCGACCTTTAAATTATTTTTATTATAGCATTTTTAATTTTAAAAACAAGGGTTAAGTTAGAAGTTAGGAGCTGGTGGTTCATTAACTGGACCTTCAAGAGGAGGAAGACTAGGAGGGGGGGTAGGAATAATTTGTGGCCCTCGGGGTGTTAGCGGTTCTACTGGCGGCGTTGTTTCAGGCGGAGACCCAGCAATAATATTTTTAATTAAAAGAATAACCGCATTAAGAGAAATAGCAATAACAAAGGCAATGAAAGTATAAAGCAATCTTTTTTTTGCGTTTTTGATTTTTGTTTCATCGCCGCCAGCAGACATAAAAGTAATTGCCGTCCATAAAGCGAAAAATATACCAATTGCCCAAAAGATATTAATAAAAGCGCTAACTAAATCCGTCAGAATCTTGCCAACACCAGAAAGAGTCGTTGGTCCACTAACACCGGCTGGCACTTCTTCTTTCATCCCCAAAACATCTTTGATGATATAAATAATTCCTGAAGAAATTAAAATAAGAGCATAACCAATGACCGCGTACAAAAGCGTTTTTTTGCCTTTTTCAAATTTTTCTTTATTATCACCAGCAGTTAAAATCTGAAAAGCGGCAAAAATAACCATCGCGCCAAAAATTGGCGGAGCAATATAATCTCTAATGCCGGTAATAATTCTTGTTAAAATATCACTAATCGTCCCGCTGCCAAGAGGATTGGATAGACTAATGGTAAAATTTAACACTAATGGAACCATAGATTTATTTTAGCATAAATTTATCTGAGATTTAAACCTTGTCACCAATACCAATAATTAAAATGAACCTCATCGCCTGGAATATTTTGCCACTTGAGCCCAATCCCCGCTTTTTGAAGAAGGTCATTAATGTAAAAATAATCAGCATAATCTTTTCCCTCAGGTTCCTCAGGGGGTCGTTTCCCTGGCGTTCTTGTAAGATTTCTGAGATCAAATGTATAATTTTGACCATTAACATTAAGTGTAATTGGAGATTGGAATTTTAAATAATGAGTACCCATAGAATGATAATCAGGTACAATCTTACCGTTACTAACAGTAGTAGCAACAAAACAACATGGAGCATTTTGTGGTTGGTTCCAACAAGTACCGCGACCACACTGGATTTTAACATCAATTCCTTTACCCTGAATATGAGGAGCGTTTTGACCCCTACTGGGGTCAGCGACTGTACTTCTAAGCCCATGAGTATTTACAAGGTTTGTTAAATTCTCACAGGCGTTATTATTATTGAGGCAGTTAATTTCTTCACAACTTTTCCAAAGATCAGCAAGATATTGCTGATAATGTGGTTCTCTATAAACAGAATTAACTTGAACAGTAAAACCAAGATAATTAAGCAAAGCTTTCATTTTATCAAATTCGGAATGCAGTTTTCTTAAATTTTTTATAACTTCTTCATCGGCGCCCACACTTGAAGCACAATCTTCCCAACATTGGGATCGTTGAGAATCTGGAAGCTTTTTAAAATTTGAAACATTAGGGTCTTGAAGCTCAGTTAAAACTTTATTAAAAGAATTAGGACATCCGCTGGTTCCTCCAACACTCGCATATTGGTCAGTTTTAACTTTGCTACAACCCCATTCAATAGCTTCTGGATCTTTGTTGCTTTTAGCAGAGTTACAACTTCTTTCATCAGCAAAACAAGAAATACCATTATCTTTTCCTTTGAAACCATAAACTTCTATTGTATTGGAAGCAGTTTGGCCACAAGAGGTTTTATCAAGAGGAAAACAACTCGCGCCTGGACAAGTGCCTTGAATTTCTCCACAATTTGCTCCGCAAGCATATTTTCCATCAGCGGCGACTTTAGCATAGCTTTGGTTTGGACCTAACCAACTGGCTTGAGGGTTTGTTTCTTCTTCTTCGGCTTTAGGCAGTTCTTCATGAGCAAAAATAGGCGTAGACTGGCATTCAATAGAAAACCAATTAGAATTTGTGCCTTTATCAGGAGTGATGATAAAAATAATCGTGTTAATAATCACCCAACCGCCGATAGCGATTAATATTCCAACAATAGCGTTAGTAATTATTTTTCTGGCTTCTTCGGCTAAATTTTTGCTGCCGCCGGCGGTCATTAAACGAATAGCGCCATAAACAATCACTCCTACAGCAATAAGCGTTCCGGCTTCTAAAAGAAGATAAAAGAAATTTTGACCAACATGGAGCAAATCGCATAAATCGCAAGGATTGGCGCCGCTTTTAAAACAATTAACTCCTTCTCCTAATGAAGTAACTAAAGCTAAAAATTTAGAAGAAAGCATAGATTTAAAATGAAGTTTGGGCCATTAAACGCGTAATTTGATCTTGGGCTTGAGTGAGAGCTTCTTTTGGTTCAAGCCGACCGCTATTTACCATTTCAATCATTTGAGAAAAAATTTCGCGGGTTTGTTTATCGTCTTTTTGGGGCCAAGAAGAAGCAAAAAGAACTTGCTGACTAAAGGTAGAAAGCAAGGGGTCATTAAGATATTGATTGATTAAAGAATTTAATGCCGGCGGTTTTTGGGATTGTTCAAGATATTTTTTGGCGATGTCTGGATTGGTTGTCAGCGTTAAAATAAATTTCCAGGCTAATTGAGGATAATGGGTTTGGCGAGAAACGGTATAAGCCCAATAACGAGCTAAAGTAATATTTTTTTTCGCTTGGGTGGGTTGAGGCAAAGGACCAATGCCAATGTTTAAAAATGGATTTTGCGTTTTTAAATAAGAAAGAGAACTGGCGTAATCAAAAATAATAGCTACTTTTCCTTGACTAAAAGCATTTAAAGAATTGTTAGAAAAATAATCATCCCAGGTGTAATTAGGATTATTGAGTTGGGCAAATTGGAGATAAAAATTTAAAGCATTTAATCCTTCATCTGAAGCAAAAGTAGCTGAGCTAAAAGAAGGATCAACCATTTGGGTGCCTGTTTGCAGCATTAAAGCCGTTAGCAAATCGCTGGCTTCATTAATGCTTTTTTGAGAACCGCCAATAGCTGCGGCTGCTTGGATTATTTTTCCATTGGCATCGGTTTTTTTGAGTATGGGAATGAGTTTTAAAAATTCTTCCCAGTTTTTTGGCGGCGAAACAATTGCATTTTGGTTAAAAATATCGCGATTATAAATTAAAGCTAAAGTATCAATAGAAAGAGGCAAGCCATAAGTTTGACCATTGAGATAGAAATTTTTTTCAACAATTTGAGGGAAAAATTGCCTTAAAGAAGCTAATGATAATCCTTGAGCGGGAATGGGAAAAATAAGGCTGGCGGTTTTTGGCAGCGTGGTGTTTTTAACCATAAAAATATCTGGTCCTTGACCGCTGGCTAAAGCCGCAATCACTGCTTGTTCATATTCATTGGGGTCAGTGAAATTTCTTTGTTCAAAAGAAACATTGGGATAAAGAGTGGTAAAGGTTTTAATCGCCTCTTTGTAAAGTTCTTTAGAACTATCATAAGTCCAGAATTTTAAAGAAGCAGTGATATTATAAGGATTTTTTTCAGGTTTTGGTTTTGCGCCTAATATCAAAACAAGAACAAGAATAACTAAAATAGCGCCACCAATAATGATTAAATGAATTTTTGATAATTTCATTTTATTTAATTTAGATAACAATGACGCCGGTTATTTTATCATCTTGATCAAGTCTCATTATTTTAACGCCAGCAGTCGCCCGGCCGGCAGTTTTAATTTCTTTTAAGGGAGTTTTAATTACTTGACCTTTGGCAGAAAAAGCTAAAATATCTTTAAATTTTTCATTAACCACCCGGCTCACAACAATCTCGCCGGTCCGATTGGTGATTTTGGCGGTTTTGATACCGGCGCCACCCCGTTTTTGAATTTTATATTTTGAAAGTGGCGTTTGTTTGGCAAAACCATTTTTCATAATCGTTAAAAATTTTTGGTCTTTTGCCTCCTCTTTTTTAATTATATCAAAATCAGCCACAAAGTCATTTTTTCTTAAACGAATCGCTTTAATACCCCCAGCCATTCTTTTGCTTATTCTGATTTCTTTTTCTTTAAAACGAATGGCTTGACCCATTTGGGTGCTGATAATTATTTCATCATCTCCTGAAGATAAAAGCGCCGCTTTTAAAAAGTCGTCTTTTAATAGCTTAAAAGCCAGAATGCCGGAACGCCGAATATTGAAAAAGTCTTCTAATTTGGTTTTTTTAATCAAACCATTTTTGGTAACCATTATGAGATAATTCAAAGAATTTTTTTCTTAATTTTTCAAAAATTGAGCGGGATAGCTGACTAAAGCCGTGATTTTTTCTTCGGGATTAATTTCCAAAAAATTTTGGAGCGCTTTTCCTTTGGAAACACGACTGGCATTAGGAATTTCATAAGCTTTTATTTGAAAAACCTTTCCCCGATCAGTAAAAAACAAAAGATTGTTATGGGTGTTTGTCAAAATTAAGTGACTCGTTATGTCTTCTTCTTTTAATTCAAATCCCATTGTGCCTTTACCGCCTCTTTTTTGAGCGCGGAAAATATTCGGCGACATTCTTTTTATATAAAGCGCTTGGGTTAAAATCACCATTGTTTCTTCATTAGGAATAAGGTCCTCTTCTTTGAATTCTTTTAAGCCGGCGGCAATAATTTTTGTCTTTCGCGGACTGGAAAAGTTTTTAATCAATTCTTCTAATTCATTTTTAATAATTAAAGAAATTCTTTTCGGCTCTTTAATGATGAGATTTAACTCCTTAATTAATTTTTTCTTTTCTTCTAATTCTTTTTCTAATTTTTCTCTTTCTAAAGCGGCTAAATTAGAGAGTTTCATTTCTAAAATGGCTTCGGCTTGAATTTCGTCAAGTTGAAAATTTTTTATCAGCGCCATTTTAGCGGTTTCTCGGTCTTTTGATTTCTTAATGGTTTTAATGACATCATCAATAACCGCTAAGGCTTTAGTGAGACCAATTAAGATATGAGCTCTTTCTTCAGCTTTTTTAAGATCAAAACTCGTTCGGCGAAAAATGATTTTTTGACGGTGATTTAAATAAGCCAAAAGCATTTCTTTAAGAGAAAAAACTTTCGGCTTTATTCCTTCATCCAAAGCCAGCATATTAAAATAAATTTTTTTCTGAAGCTCAGTGTAGTTAAAAAGCTGATTTAAAATCCTTTGGGGATTGGCTTCGTTTTTTAATTCAATAACTATTCTTAAACCTTCCCTATCGGATTCGTCTCGCAGATCGCGAATACCTTCAATTCTTTTTTCAGTGATTAATTGAGCAATGCTTTTTATTAATTCTGCTTTATTGACATAATAAGGAATTTCTGAAATAACAATTTGAAAAGAATCATTTTTTCCTTTTTGAATATCACAAACCGCTCGAACAGTGATTGAACCGCGACCGGTTTGATAAGCTTCAATAAGATTTTTTTGGCCATAAATAATTCCGCCCGTCGGAAAATCAGGTCCTTTTAATAATTCAATTAAATCTTCAGTTTTTGCTTCAGGATGATCAATTAAATAAATTAAAGCGTTAGCGACTTCATTTAAGTTATGAGGAGGAATGTTAGTGGCCATTCCCACAGCAATGCCTAAAGTGCCATTAACTAAAAGCTCTGGCAATTTCGCGGGTAAATATTTTGGTTCTTTTCGTGAGCCATCATAATTTGGTTCCCAATCAACTGTTTCTTTTTCAATATCAAATAAAAGTTCTTCAGAAATTTTAGAAAGTTTCACTTCAGTATATCTTTGGGCTGCGGGTGCATCGCCATCGATACTGCCAAAATTTCCTTGACCTTGAATCAAAGGATATCTTAAGGAAAAATCTTGAGCCATTCTAACCAAGGCATCATAAACCGCCATATCGCCATGGGGATGATAACGAGCCAGACAATTGCCAACAACATTAGCCGATTTTCTGAATTTAGCATTATGGGTTAGTCCTTCTTCCCACATTGTCCATAAAATTCGGCGCTGCACTGGTTTTAAACCGTCACGGACATCAGGCAATGCCCGGCTAATAATAACGCTCATCGCGTATTCCAGATAGGATTCTTTCAGTTCTTCAGTAATTTCTCGCGGCTCTATTTTTTCTTCTTGATTTTGTTTTTGAGAAAATGTTTCTTTTGGCATTTTATTAATTTAAGGAAGAGGGGTTACTGGATTGGCTTCAAAGCGGGAAAAGTTTAAGCGGTTGCCTTCAATAGAAAAATTATTGGTCTTTCTAAAAATATTATACAGATTTTCTTTTCCTTTTTTCCATTTTTCTTTTAAATCATCAAAAAAATTTTTTATCTTTGAAAAAGAAATTTTTAAGCCGCGAGAAAAAGTTGAAAAAAAAGATGGTGAAGAAGAATTTATTGTTTGAGTCGCTTGATTTTCTTTCTGATTTTCCGAAATGACTTTTACTTTTACTAAATCGTTGAATTGAATAAACCAAATTATAAGAATTAAAATCATTGACAAAGAAACGCCGACAAAAAACCAAATTTTTTTTCGGCGCTCATCAAGATTTTCTAAATCAAGAAAAAAATCTTTTAAATCTTTATAAATTATTTTTAAAATTTTAAGCATTCAATAATAGGTCGGTTAATGGTTTCTAAATCCTTTTTTTTAACGACCAATTTTTCTTTTGGACTGATTTCTTTTTGTTTAAAAACTTCATTTAATAAGGGCAAAGATTTTTCCCAAAGAGCTGGAATAAAAATTTTTGGCGCAATAGCTTTTACTGTTTCCGCCATTTCTGGAAGCGCTAAAACAATTTCTGGGTTTTTGATTTCTGAAATTATCTTTTTCATCTCTGGCGTTTCTTTTTTAATAAGTCCGAAAACAACAATTTTTATTTCTTCTAAAATGAGTTGATAAATTGTTTTTTCTTTTCCTTTTTCAAAATCTATTTGCCAGCCTTCTATGGGAACGCCCAAAAATTCGTATTCGCCTTGATATTCAATTAAAAATCCTTCTGATTTTTCTGGTTTAGATTTTAAAAATAAAGGAGAAGTAATTAAAACAAGATAATTGTTAGGCCAAGCGCGGCTTTTTAAAGGATCAATTAAAACCACTAATTTGCCTGATTGAATTTTAAAATAATTTTCGCCGTAATAATTAATAATCATTTTTTTTATTTTATCATCTCCCCTCTTGATTTTCAATATAGATATGCTATTTTTAGTTTCAAATCTTTAAAATATGGAAATTCCATCAAAACCTATGCATTTATTAAATCAATTAACCAAAACCAACCCTTCCTTAGTTTCAGTGCTTAAGGTTGGCGATTTGGTTGAAGGAAAGGTTTTGGAAAAAACTAAGCGGTTGGTGATTTTAGATTTAGGCAAATATGGTTTAGGCGCTATTTATCCTATTGAATTGCTTAATGCCGGCAAAGATTTTATTAAAAATCTTAAAAAAAACGATTCTTTGACAGCGAAAGTAATTGATTTAGACAATGAAGATGGTTTTGTAGAGCTTTCCATTGCTCAAGCGGGTTGGCAGCAAGCCTGGCAAAATTTAGCTGAACTCAAAGAGCAAGAAGAAATTATTAAGGTGACCATTACGGGTTTTAACAGCGGCGGTTTAATTACTAAAATCAAAGATATTCCTGCTTTTTTGCCTCTTTCACAATTGTCGACGCTTCATTTTTCCGTTGGTATGTCAGCAGATAAAAATCAAATTGCTCAAGTTTTAGCCGGTTTGGTTGGTAAGGAGTTAACTGTTAAAATTATTGACCTTAATCCCAGAACAAACAAACTTATTATTTCTGAAAAAGAAGCCGTGGGCGAAAATGTCAGCGAGCTTATTAAAAATTATCAAATTGGTCAAGTGATTGAAGGCATTGTTTCTGGGTTAACAGATTTTGGCGTTTTTGTTCGCTTTGCTGACAATCCGGCTTTAGAGGGATTAATTCATACCTCAGAACTTTCTCATCGATTGATTGATAATCCAAAAGAAATCGTTAAAGTTGATGATTTAATAAAAGCTAAAATTATTGAAATTCAGGACGGCAAAATCTTTCTTTCTTTAAAAGCTTTAGAGCCCGATCCTTGGGAAAAAATTAATGATTATTATAAGGAAAAGCAATTGGTCAAGGGCCGACTGTATCGGTTTTATCCTTTTGGGGCGATTGTTGATTTAGATCATAATCTCCAAGGTCAAGTTCGGGTAACGGATTTTGGCAGTTTAGAGGAAATGAAAAAACAATTAGCTTTGGGCAAAGAATACTCTTTTATGATTGAAAGCTTAGAGCCTAAAGAAAAAAGAATGGTTTTGAAATTAGCGGCTTCAAATTTCTAAATTTTAGGCATTTTAATATTTTTAACCGTTGCTCTTTTTTTTAAATTTGGTTATCATAATAATGCGTAGTTTTTATGAAGAATTTTTCTAAAAATATTTTCTTAACTATTCTTCTTTTATTAGCGACCGCCTTTATTTTTTCTTTTATTAGCCAAACCAATCAGGCGAATGTTAAGCATTTAAGCATTGACCAATTGGCAAAAATGATTAATAACGGCGAGATTAAAAGCATTGTTGTGAGCGGCAACAATTTAGAAATTGTTTTAAAAGATAATTCCAAAGCCATTTCTTACAAAGAAAGCGAATCAGGTTTAGTGGAAACTCTTCACAATTATGGTGTTAATTATGACGCTTTACAAAAAGTGGAATTAAAAATTCAGGGAGAAAATGATTTTAAGTATTGGTTAGGGATTATTATCCCAACTGTTTTGCCTTTAATTATAATGGTGTTTATTTTTTGGTGGATTTTTCGGCAGGCAAAAACTGGAGTCAATCAAGCTTTTAATTTTGGCAAGGTGAATCTAAGGCTTTTCGCTCCTTCTAAAAAAGCCGTGACTTTTAAAGACGTCGCTGGTTTAAAAGAAGCTAAAGAAGAGTTAAAAGAAATTGTTGATTTTTTAAAAAATCCTAAAAAATATTTGGAAATCGGCGCTCAAATTCCCAGAGGCGTTTTGCTTTTGGGTCCACCCGGCACGGGAAAAACCTTAATGGCGCGCGCCGTGGCTGGCGAAAGCAATGTCCCCTTTTTTCATATCTCCGCTTCAGAATTTGTAGAAATGTTTGTCGGTGTTGGGGCTAGTCGCGTTCGCGATCTTTTTCAAACCGCTAAAAAAGCCGCTCCCTCCATTATTTTTATTGATGAAATTGATGCGGTTGGCCGAGAAAGAGGAGCCGGATTAGGCGGCGGTCATGATGAAAGAGAACAAACCTTAAATCAAATTTTAGTGGAAATGGATGGTTTTGAAAGAGATACTAATGTGATTGTGATGGCAGCTAGTGTGACTGGCGATACACCGGTTTTAGTTAAAAAGGATGGTGAAATCAAACTTTTGCCGATCGCCGAAGTAATTGATAAATATTATCAAGAAAAAGAAGAAGGCGTTGAAAAACCAGCTGGTGGGCTTGAGGTATTAGGATTTGAGAAAGAACCGCGAGGAAATAAAACTATCTATTTTAAAAACAGTGCTTTTAAAAAAGTGCGAAGCGTGTTTAGGCATAAAGTAAATGAAATTTATAAAGTGGAATATATCGGTGGGGAAATTAAAACCACAGGGAATCATTCACTTTTTGTAAGCACTTCTCAGGGGTTGAAGAAAAAATTAGTTTCTGAAATGAAACCGGGCGAAATTTTAGTGGATTTACCATATAAAGCAAATCGAACCACTAAATTGAAAGAAATTAAAGCTCATCAATTTAATCGGGAATTAAATTTAGAGCTCCCGGTTTGGCAACCGCTTTTTGAAAAGTTTGAACCAATTAATTTGGCCTATCAATATGCTTTAGCCAATGCCGGCAAAATTTCTCAAACTAAACTTGGCGAACAACTCGGCTTTTCTCAACGAACCATTGGCAAATGGCAACAAGGTATTTGCGGACCTCGTGAATTATCGCGGAATTATTTTAAGCATCAAACATTATTACCAGAAAAAGTAAAAGTCACTCCAGAATTAATGCGTCTTTTTGGATATTATGTAGCTGAAGGGTATTCTAGAAAAGAATTAGATTTCTGTTTGAATGTTAAGGAAAAAGAAAAAATTGCCGATATCAAAAATTTGATGAGAAAAATTTTTAATCTTGATCCTGACGCAGAAAGAAATATTACGCCTAAGGCTATAAATATTGTCTATCATTGCAAGCCGTTAGCCGAATTTTTCGCTTATCATTGCGGAAAAGGCGCTCATTATAAGCATATCCCTTCTTTCCTGTTTGAAGCGCCCCAAAAATACTTTATTGAGTTCCTTAAAGGATACGCTAGTGGAGACGGTCATCTAGTTAAAAAGGGAAGAAATACTGGAAATCTAATCCTGATTTCCGTAAGCAAGCGTTTAATTTTAGAATTAAATTGGTTATCAAGAATCCATGGTTTTGAACCATATTATTCTGAATTTAGAAATCAAGAAGGAAGAAAAATTAATAATGGTAAACCACTTAAATCTTCTATCGCTTACCGATTAGAATTCGGGAAAACTACTAATCCTTTTAAAAATATAGAAAGAAAAGAAAGCCTTTATCCATTGCCTAGGATAAAAAAAATTACTAGATTACCATACAGTGGTTATGTTTATGATTTCTGTGGCTGTGAAAACGAAGCGTTTTTTGCTGGCGAAAAACCCGTTCTTGCATCAAACACGAACCGTCCGGATATTTTGGATCCAGCGCTTTTAAGACCGGGTCGGTTTGATCGCCGCGTGATTTTGGATATGCCTGATATCAATGACCGAGAAGAAATTTTAAAAATTCATGTTCAAGGCAAGCCCTTAGATAAAAATGTTAATTTAAGAACCATTGCTATTCGGACCCCGGGATTTTCTGGCGCTGATTTAGCTAATCTTGTCAATGAAGCCGCTATTTTAGCCGCGCGTCAAAATCGGCGATTTATCAGCCAAGAAGACTTTTTCAATTCAATTGAAAAAGTCTTGTTAGGACCGGAAAGAAAATCAGTGGCAATTTCTCAGAAAGAAAAAGAAATTGTTGCCTATCATGAAAGCGGCCATGCTTTAGTAGCCGCGAGTTTAAAAGGAGCTGATCCGGTTCAAAAAGTTTCTATTATTCGTCGAGGAATTGCCGGCGGCTATACCTTAAAAATGCCAACAGAAGATTCTTATTTTAGAAGCAAGACTCAATTTTTAATTGAATTAACAATTGCTTTGGGCGGTTATGTTTCTGAAATGGAAGTTTTTAAAGATGTTTCTACAGGCGCGGCTAATGATTTGCGTCAGGTAACAGAATTGAGTCGGCGATTAGTGACTCAATATGGAATGAGCGAGAAATTGGGACCAAGAACTTTTGGCAAGACTCAAGAATTAATTTTTCTTGGCCGGGAGATTTCCACCGAAAAAGATTATTCTGAAAAAATCGCTTTTTTGATTGACCAAGAAATCAGTCGTCTCATTGATAAATGTTTGACAATGGCGAAAAAAATTATTTCTGAACACCGAAAAATTTTAGATACGTTAGCTAAAACGCTTATGGAAAAAGAAACCTTAGAACAAGAAGAATTTTATAAAATTATAAAAAGTTTTAATCTGAAGCCGATATCAATAAAATAAAAAGGGCAAGTAGTTCAGTGGTAGAACGCTGACCTTATAAGTCAGAAGTCGGAGGTTCGAATCCTCCCTTGCCCACCAAACATAATTTTCAATCTTTTTTGCCTGTTTTTTTTAAACATTATTATGAATTAGTTAGGCAATTAATTTTATAAACAACTTTTTTATGAAAATTGTCAAAGACGTTTCAGATTTAATGATTATTAAAGATAGAAATAAATGAAAAAATAAATTTTGAAATAGGTTTAAAAGTAAAAGCTTGAAAATTTATGATTTTATTTTTATGATATAATAAATTTTCTTTTTGTTTTAAACCTATGTCAAAAGAAGGAAGAAAAAGAAGACAATTTATTATCAGGCTTAAACAAAAAAGAAAAAAGAAAATTAAAAAGTTAAGAGAAAAATACAAAAAAGCAAAAACAGAAACAGAGAAAAGAAAAATTATTGAAAAAGCCTTAAGGATAAATCCCTATCTCAATAAAGAGCAGTTTTTAAAATTTATCAAATAGATAAATAAAGTTTTTTGGACCTCACTTCTTTTATTAATTACTGGCGATTAGAGCGCAACTGAATTGATTGAGCAGTAATACTTCCGTCTGGATTAGCAATACCACTAACCGTGATATTTTTACCAATTTCAAGATCAGTCAAGGTGGTGGTTATAGATTTTGTGATTTCAGTTGAGTTGGAGAAAAAAATAATTTTTGAACCACCATCGCGGAGTTTTACCGTAATTGATTTCTCATCTTTGGCGATTATCTCACCGCTAGCAAAGCCATTGGCATTATTTTTTCTTTGGCCGGTGTGAAATTGGAAATCAGCTGGTGAAAGACGACTTTGTCCGCCAGTTGGCGGATTGTTTTGAATATACTTCATTCCAGTGTAAAACGCAGCGGCGCCAATTCCTATTATTATGATTAAAATGATAGGTAAAAATTTTTTCATATTATTTTGTTTAATATATTTTATAAGCGACTATTAGAGTTGTATTTTGATTTTTGAATTTTGAATTTTGAATTTCTGTTATTCATATCTTAATGCTTCAATAGGATTCATATTGGCGGCTTTTCGGGCGGGGTAATAGCCAAAAATAATGCCAATGGCTGCGGAAATACCAAAGGCTAAAAGTATCGTCGTTAATGAAACACTAGTGGCAATACCAGCGAAGCTGGAAATAAGAATAGAAAGAATCCAACCAAGAGCAATTCCGATTGCTCCACCAATAAAAGTCAGCATAATCGCTTCAGTAAGAAACTGCATTGAAATGTCTTTTTTCTTAGCCCCAATGGCTTTGCGAAGCCCAATCTCGCGCGTCCTTTCCGTAACAGTGGTGAGCATCATATTCATAATGCCAATACCGCCCACTAGTAGCGAAATGCCAGCAATAGCTGCTAAAAAAATGGTAAAGGTATTGGTTACTTGAGTTAGAGCGCCTAAAATATCTGCTTGAGAAAGAATGGAAAAATCAGGATTTTGTGGATCAACCCGATGTTTTTCCGAAAGTGCGGCTGTTGCTTGTTCTTGAATTTGAGGCATAAGCTCTTTTGTTTCAACGCTGATAGCAATAGTTGATAAATAATCAACGCCAGCCAGTATTTTTTGCATCGTGGTTAAAGGCACAAAAACCATGTCATCCGGATTAAAAAACCCAGCACTTCCTTTTGGTTGTAAGATACCAATTATTTTGAAATTAATTTTGTTAATACGGATTGTTTTGCCAATGGGGTCAGAATCATCAAAGAGATCTTTAGCAACTGTTGGTCCTAATACTGCCACCCGCTCCATACTGTTTACTTGATTTTCGGTGATAAAAGAACCTTGGTCAATGGCTACATTTCTAACTAAAGCATATTCTGGATAAACACCAATAACTGTTGAATTAGTATTGTTGCCGGTTGGAGCAACGATTTGAAAACGCCGTTGAAGCTCCGGTGAGACATAAGTCACACCATTAATTTTTTTAATAATTTCAACATCTTCATTTTTTAATGTTTGAGCAGAACCACGGCCAGAAGAAACAATGCCTCGACCTGGTTGGATAACGCCTGGCACAACTGTTAAAAGATTAGATCCTAATCCTTCAATACTTGATTGAATCTGGCCTGACGCGCCTTGACCGATGGAAACCATAGCAATCACCGAACCAATGCCGATGACAATGCCAAGAATCGTTAATCCCGATCTCGCTTTGTTTGATAAAAGCGCGGTAAAAGTTTCTTGTAATAAATCTCGAATTAGCATAAATTTACTCTTTAATAATTTTTAATGATTTTGATTTTTCTGCGGCGGTATCCTCAATAATTTCGCCGTCTTTTAAAGCAATAATTCTTTTAGCGTGTTTAGCAATATATAACTCGTGCGTGACAATGACTAAAGTATGACCTTTTTTATTTAGATCAATTAAGGTGTTAATAACAATATCACCGGTTTTTGAATCCAAATTTCCAGTTGGTTCGTCAGCTAAAATTATTTTAGGATTATTAACCAAAGCCCGGGCGATGGCTACTCTTTGCTGCATACCGCCAGATAATTGATTGGAAAAATGGTGCCAAAACTCTTTTGGAAAAGCCGAAGCCATTAAAGCATTTTTTGCTCTCTCCTCTCTTTTTTGAGGAGAAATGCCAGCATAAATTAAAGGTAACATTACATTTCTTAAAACCGTCGCCCGAGGTAAAAGATTAAACATTTGAAAAATAAAACCAATTTTATTTTTTCTAAATTCGGCCAATTCATCATCAGAAAGTTTTGAAATATTTTTTCCTTCAAAAATATATTCGCCTGAGGTAGGCGTATCTAAACAACCCAAGATATGCATTAAGGTTGATTTTCCCGAACCAGAAGGACCAATAATCGCTACAAATTCGCCATCGTTGATTTTAAAGGAAATATTTTTGAGCGCGTGGGTTTCTATCTCTCCATTTTTGTAAATTTTAGTAATGTTTTGGCATTCAATCATGGATTGGAATTTGGAATTTGGAATATGGAATATGGAATGTGGAATATGGATTAAGATTCTTTATTTTTTCTTATAAGCGCGTTTAATAATTTATGGACAATAGTTGATTGATTTATTATTTTCGTAAATTCTTTATCTGTAAGATAGCCAACATCTTTAGCAATAAATAATTGATTTTGTAATTCAGTTAAAGAGCCACGTGCCATTAAATAAAATTGAGTCTTTTCTCTATAAGAAAATCTTGCAAAACCTTCGGCGATATTTGAGGTAATCGAAATAGCGGCTCGTCTTAATTGAGAAATTAAACCAAAAACTTCTTCCTTTGGAAATTGTTTTGTTAATTCATAAATCATAAGTACTAATTTGTGTCCCTCTCGCCAAACCTCTAAATCTGTAAATGATTGAATTTTTTTTGTATTGTATTCCATATTCTAAATTCCAAATTCCAAATTCTATCTTTTAATCCCGCCCGTGTTTAGTCCGGGAATTCTTAATCCACTCGCTGACTGTTGAGTTGATTGATTGGTAGTTGGTTGAATAATTCTTGTTACAATGACGTCTCCTTCTTTAAGGCCGCTTGTAATTTCAGTAAATTCGTCGTTTGCGGTTCCAATTTCAACTAACTGACGTCGGAGAGGATATTTAAAAACAGCGCCATTGGGATTAGCTTTGGCTGTTGCCAAATCATTTAAAGCTGGCATCTCCACGTAATTTGTTTCGCCTTGCCCACCTAAATTTTGCTTCGCAAAATTTTGGCGGGCGAGAGATTTTATTGCCGCATTAGGCACAAGTAAGACATCTGTTTTTACATCAGTGACAATGGCGGCAGAAACACTCATTCCGGGTTTTACCCGTTCATCTTGGGTGTCAAAGGCAATTTTTACTGTATAACTAACAACACCCTGGGAAACGGTGCCAACGGTATCTATTTCTGTGACTTGTCCAGTAATGCTTAAGCCAGCAATAGCGTCAAAACTAAGTGTTGCTTTTTGACCGACTTTGACTTTGGCAACATCAACTTCATTTAAAGAAATCTCAGCGATTTTTTGTTTAGTGATAAGTGTTCCTACAATTGTCGCTGAAGAAACGGAATCGCCTTTTTTAATATTGAGCGTTGCTATTACTCCAGCAAATGGAGCTCGGACAAAATAGTCGGCTAATTTTTCTTTCGCATCAAGAAGGGCGTTTTCTCGCTGCTTTACAGTCAGTTCGGCAGATTGAATATCAAGGGCATCGGCGCCGGCTTTCAATTTTTTCAATGATTCTGTTTTTTCAGCAATTGAACGGTCAGCGTTGATGATGGCGTTTTTTGAATCTTCAATCGTGCGTTTGATAGCTAAAAGATTCAAAAGATGAGTGTTTGTTTTACCGGTGTAGGAATTAAGATCTGTTTGCTGGGTTAAAACTATGGTTGGAACAGTCAGATCGCGTTTTTCCATATCATCTTTAACAAAATCAATAAAATTATCAATTGTTTTTATGGTATCGGCTATCACTTTTGTTGTTTCATAGGTTTGAAGGATTAATGCTTCAATCGTTTCTTTATCTGAAGTCCGCGAGGTAGCTTTATAGTCATCAAAGTTTTTGTCATACATTTTTCGGGCATTGTTGTAAGAGCTATAGATATCATTCATATAAAGAATGGCTTTTTCTCTGGCGCCTGTTTGATAATCGGTTTGATTAACATACCAGCTGATGTTATCTCCATAAGTGGATCGAGGATCAATTGTTTTTTCAAACATCATATTTTCAAGACCATTGATAATTTCGGGTAAATCAAGAAAGGCATTGGCAATGGTATTAAATCCATCATCATACGCTTTTTTTAAATCATCTTCAGCTTTTTGTTTTGCTTCTTTTGCTTGAGCAAGAGCATTCTCCGCTTGAAGAATGGAAAGGGCATCGGCTGGTTCTTTCAGTTTTTCTAAGGAAAGCTTTGCGGATTGAAGATTTGTCTCGGCATCTCGGACCGCTTTCTCCGCATCCGTTGTATCAAGTTGGGCGATAAGAGTTCCGGCTTTTACTTCTTGACCATTTTTTACTCCGACATAAACTACTTCTCCAGATGCTTTCGGTTTGATATCTAATTGGTTAGAGCTAGATACTTGGCCGCTTCCCGAAACAGAAATAATAAGTGTTCCTTTTTGAACTTGGGCAGTAGCATAGCGAACAGCGCTGTTATTTTTAAAAATTTTTAGATAGCTAAAATAGCCAGCCAAAATTAAAATGATAATTGCTGTGCCGGCAATTATTTTATGTCGTTTTATAAGTTTTAATATTTTTTGGAGCATAAAAATTTTTTAATTATTAATTTTTAATAAATTTTTAAGAGTTCGGTAGCGGTCGTTTAAAATCATTATCACTAAATACCCGAATAAATTTCGCTTCAATTTGTCCCTGTTCATTTGGTGAACCAATAATGACGATTTTATTTCCGACTTTCAAATCTGAAATTTTAATATCTTTAAAACCAGATTTAATCACTGTTTTTTCATTGACCAAAACAATTTTTTCAATATTTTCTCTTCCTTTAACAACTAAATTATTCCCGTCAATTTTGATAATCTCACCAAAAGCACCATGGCTTTCAATAAAATTATCGGAGGCTAAATTTTTCCAATTTCCAAAAAATCCCCCTCTTGGTCCGGCAAAATTTTTATGATAATTCTCCGCCCAGCGATAAGAAAATCGAGCTTTCATTTCTCCAATTTTGACACCGGCGCCAAATATCAAAACTACAACCACAAAAATGGCTAAACCAACAAGAACCTTTTTCAAAACATCTTTATTTAATTTTTTAACTATTTTTTCTTGTTCCATAATTTTAAAGATTAAATATTTTTATCTGACCTTTAGATTTAAAAATAAATAATTTAATAATAATTTTTTCCGGTACAAAAATAGTCGTAAAGAAAAAATAGCTATGCCTATACTGATACAGAATGCTACTATACCGAGAATGGGTAAGGATTCAAGAATCGCGAAGCCAAAATCCTGCCATAAATTAAGGAAAATATTTAAATTACTAACAGCCGCAGAAACAAAATAAATAATTCCAGAATTTTCTAACTGATTTATTAACATTGTAAAAGAAAGAAAAGTACTCATAAATGAAATAATTAAAAGAGATAAAAAACCAAATAATAGTTTTCTGGCGTGCTGCAATTCTTGTTCCTGTCTAATGGCAAAAATTATTCGCTCAAAAAGACCAACCGGCGGCTCCGCTGGTTTAAGCTGAGAAAAAAGTTTTTCGTAATCTTTAGACATACCAGGTAGTAGAAATTCGACTATTTCCTTTTTGAATAAAAATACTCTTTAAGCATTCTTTTTTAGTAATCGGGCGCCTTGGTTTGTTTTCAGGTACTTTTCCCTACGAGTTGCACTTCCTTATTAAGATATGCCTCGTAGTGAATTAGTTGCCAAGGCCTAAATGGCTTAGTTAAAAAATTTAACCCGCGATTATGTTCCTGTAGCCGTTTTCGCAGATCAGAAGTACAACCTATATAAAGGCTACTATTTTTTTAAGCTCTGAAGAATATAAATATAGTAGAACATAATCGCAGTCGAATTTTCACTACCTGGCATACTCTCTATTTATTAATACGAAAAAGAGATGAGTTTTGGTGCATTTTTAAAATAATTAAATTTAGTTTTTGAAAGATTTTTGCAAAAAATGAAATAACTTTTAGGCGCTTGACCAGAAATTATTATGGGTATATATTCATAATAATAGGCAGAAGTGGTCGAACTGCCCATTAATAATTTTAATAAAACTATGCCAAGATTTGATGGAACTGGTCCTTGGGGTTTAGGTCCTGGCACTGGCTGGGGATTGGGTCCTTGTGGTGCCGGCAGGGCTTGGAGGAAAACTTGGGGTCGTGGTTTTGGTTGGCGGAGATTTGGAGCTTATCCATATCAATCTCTAACCAAAGAAGAAGAAAAGAAAATATTAGAAGAAAATTTGGCAGATTTAGAACAAGAACTTAAAGCCATTAAAGCCCGTTTAGCTGAGCTCAAAGGAGAAAAGTAAATAAAAGAAAGTAAAAAACTAATCTTCTTTTATCGAAGAACCAAGAACCAAGGAAATTTTTTGAAAACCTTAATTATAAAATAGAAAAAGCAATTGAATTAATGAAAGAAAAAATTGCCGTAATTTCGATATTAGCCAATATAGTTTTAACCGGAGGTAAAATTACGGTTGGTTTTATTTCTAATTCAAGCGCTGTTTTGGCTGAAGGAATTCATTCTTTTATGGATATTTTTTCTTCAGCTATCAGCTACATCGGAATTAAAATATCTAAAAAACCAGAAGACAAAGAACATCCTTATGGTCATTATAAATTTGAAGTTCTGGCTGCTTTTTTTATTACCTTAATTTTATTTGCAACAGGAGTTGGAATTATTTTTAAAGCCTATCAGAAATTCTTAACTCCCTGTTTAATAAAAATCCCCTTTTTGGCTTTAGGCACAATGATTTTTTCAGCACTGATTAATGAAATAATGGCGCGTTCGAAAATTCATTTTGGTAAGAAAGAAAATTCGGGAGCTTTGATTTCAGATGGAGTTCATTCAAGAATTGATGTTTTCACGTCTTTAGCGGTTTTTGCTGGATTGATTTTGAATAAATACTGGATTTATACAGATTCAGTTTTGGCCCTTTTAATCGGTCTTTACATTGTTAAAGAATCTTTTTCAATTGGAAAAGAGGCAATCGATTCTCTGCTCGATGTTTCAGCTCCTCCTGAGGTTGAAGAAAAAATAAAAGAAATTGCCAAAAAAGAAAATATTGAAATTAATTCTTTAAAAACTCAAAAGAAAGGTTCGGTTATAACAGCTAATTTAGAAATAAAACTTCCAAGCAATTTAAGCATAGAAGAAGCAACTAAAATTTCTGAAAATTTAAGAGAAAAATTGATGAGAGAAATTAAAAATTTAGTCTATGTTGCAATTCAAATTAAAAGTCATGAAATGGAAACTGGATTCTATAAACCTACCAGTGGATTTATTTTTCGCGGCTTGGGCTTAGGAAAAGGTTTTGGCTGGAAAAGAAAAGGTAGGTTTAAGGGTGAGATAGAGGAAGCGACAGGGCAGGGTCCCGGCGGTTATTGCGTTTGTTCTAAATGCGGCTATAAAATACCCCATGAGCGGGGAGTGCCTTGTTCTACCATTTTTTGTCCAAAAGACAATACTCCATTACAAAGAGAATAAAATATTAATAAAATATGCCAAGACCAAGGCTTTGTCGAAGAATAATATTTAATCCCAAAATAACTTATTTTAAACCTCAAGGTGTACCGATGAGGTTTCTTGAAATCGTGGAATTGACAACCGAAGAAATGGAAGCTTATCGTCTGCGTCACATTAATAATTTAGAGCAAAAAGAAGCCGCTAAAAAAATGAAAACTTCTCAAAGTACTTATCAAAGAATTTTATACTCAGCGTATAAGAAAATTGCCGATGCTTTAATAAACGGCAAAGCAATTAAAATCACAAAAATTTAATTTTTACGGCTGAAAAATTTCTTCTGGTAGAAATCGAACTTCTTTTACTTCAGGAAATTGTTTGGCGGTGGCTTCAATTTGGAACCATAAAATACCTACGCGACAAGCGCCGCCCACAGTTTTGTTTAAAGAATCGCCAAATTCCAATGCCAAAACACCATCTTTCAACGAGGCGCCTTTTAGAGAAAATCCTTCTAAAGGATATTCGGTGGTAATTCCTTGTGCTTTTTCAGCTTCGGTTAGATTCTCCTTTCCTCTTAATAAAAGATTGATTGTGTCTTGAATGGGAGTTTTTGAAAAAGGAATTTTCCTTTCAACTGCCACCAAACCATCGCGACTACATTTGATATTACCATTTTCATCCTTGTCTTTCTGAGGATTGTAATAATAGAGTTTTATCAATTTTTCAGTTTGAGGTTTTTCGCCGCAAGGTTCAGCCGGCATTGGACTGCTGGGATTGCCGTGTTTTACCCACTTACCATTTTCGCAAATCCACGTGTCTTCAGGCCCCCCAATTAAAAATCTCAAACCAAACCAAACCCCCAGCAAAATAATTAAAATAGTTAGAGCAATTAATGCCTTTTTCATTTTTATTCTGTTGTTTCACCGTCAAAAGGCGCTTCATTTGCCTCGGCTTCTTCTTTAGTTGTTCTGACAATGCCGTCTTTATGATGAGGTGGCGAGTAGATAGTGTAAAGTTT